>ENA-OPCM01000002-OPCM01000002.1-human-gut-metagenome-genome-assembly--contig:-NODE-2-length-161051-cov-6.250559_pt1 | contig 161051 bp, 184 predicted proteins | sample MGYA00241252_ERZ501484 | MGnify/ENA primary metagenome ERZ501484 (study PRJEB25962, sample SAMEA2042583) | human gut metagenome | biome: human gut; feature: human-associated habitat; material: faeces...
TCTATGACCTTCACTGGAAAACTCTATGACCTTCATTGGAAAACTCTATGACCTTCACTGGAAAACTCTATGACCTTCATTGGAAAACTCTATGACCTTCACTGGAAAACTCTATGACCTTCATTGGAAAACTCTATGACCTTTGCGTTTCGCAGGTCGCGTAAATACTGAATAAAATGAACCCCGTAATCAAGAATATAATCAAGTATATAATCAAGTATATAATCAAGCAATCAATCAAGGAGCAGTTTTGAAAAAATTTTATTGTGGATAACTTTTTAGAAGCATTTTTAAATTAGAAATCAGAATCCGCCATTGAAGAAAATAAATTTTTTTTAAGGAATTGAGAGTGCATTATTGCATAAATAGATTAGATGATAATTTTAGCGAGGGGGATTAAGCCTATGGCAAACAAAAAAGTAACACCTTTTATGGTGGGATTATTAGCATGTGTAACACTTACTGGATGTTCTGAATCAGGAACACAGCTTTTATTTGAAAATGAACCGGATACAAAGGATGCATATTATTCAGATGTTGCTTTGTCAGCAACAGAATATTCAATCTTCATTGAAGGTATCAAGACGAAAATAAATTCATATGGCATGACACTTGTTTCAAATGTTGCACAGTATAAAAGTGCGGCAGATAAGGAATCTGTATCAGGGAATATAGCAGCAACGAAAGAAAATCTTGAAAAGCTTTATGATGAACTGGAACATAAGAGACCGGCACAAGGATATGAAAGTACCAGGGAGAATATGATGAGTGCAGTTAATAACATTCTTGCGCAGGCAAATTATGTAGCTGAGTGCATAACAGATGGAATAGAATATGATGCTGATAATGTGAGCACAACAATTAAATCACAGATATCGGCTCTTATAAATTAAATACAAGAAAGGAAGTTAATTATTTTTTATGGCAAGAGAAAATAAGGTTGAGTTATATGGGTATGTGTATGGTAAGGTAAGGGTAACAGTTAACAAGGACAAAGAACCTGTTGAAGCATCAGTTTTGATTAGGACAGTAAGAAGGTTTATTGAAGTTCCGGGAATAGATTATAAACCGAGATATGATGTGCCGCTTTTAAAAAGCAGAGACCCGAAAATAATAGAACAAATGATGCAGCTTAATGAATATGACATGATTGATGTATTGGGAGTAATAACTACATTGTATGAACCAAAGGTGTCTACATGTCCTGAATGTAATACAAAAAACATTGAAACTGGAGAACTAGTGTATATAACACCAATGAGCATAGTTTTGAGGGAGTGTGATAATACCAAGGAAGATGCGTATGAATATTTGTTGTCTAGGGCGGAAACAAGTAATAGGGTAAGTGCTATCGGAACGATATGTGCAGAATTAAAAGATTTCAGAAAAGGCGATTTATATGCCTGTCAGTATCCTATTGCAATTAATAGAAAATACAGGGTTAAGGGTGATGTTGCAGAAAATCATACAGATTATCCGTATGTAAGGTCTTATGGGGAGCGTGCAAAGCGTGATATGGAAACTCTGTCAGTTGGTTCTACGGTTCTGCTTGATGCAAGCGTTCAGACAAGATTGATACAGAATAAAAAGTCTGTATGCAAGAATTGTGGCAAGGAATATGTCTGGACGGATTATATTACAGAACTGTATGCATACGGAGTAGAATATCTGTTCAACAACAGAACAGGTCGAGAAAGTTGTTTATCAGACTTGCTTGTTAAAATACCGGATGATACTCCAATAGAATTGAGGTTAGATGAATTAAATTCGGAGGATATATGCCAGTATGAAAATAAAAACGAAATTCCAGATGAGCTTTATGAATATTTATTCAGTTATGTGTCATCTAATGCAAGTGGCAAAGGGCTTGTGATTGTTGTCAGTGAGCCAATCGAAACACTTGCGGACAAGATTGAGACAAACACTTACGAGAGTGATTATGATCCTGATGATGAGGAAGCAGAGAATGTCGAAGTGTATAATGATATTTAAGTGAGGTTTTCGATTTTATGGCAGGATTAAAAGACGCATATAAAAATAAATCGTCTGAAGGTTATAAAGATGTGTTTAAGGAACAGTCCAGAAAGAGTGGAGATTATACCTCCACTCCGATAGAAGCCTTAAGAAAATCGTCAAAAAAAAACGGCGGAAAAGTGGGACAACTTTCAGGAATATTTAAAAATAAAAAGAGTGATGACAAAATTCAAGAAGAAATCTGTGATTGTGATAATGAGAAAACCACTGCTGAACCGTCAAGGAGCATAAAAGTTGTATATGCCTTGAAGGTAAAATGGAAAATCTGGACTGTATGCTTTTGCTTTATATATATTATATTTCTCATATACGGTGTAACTAAAACATCATACCAGTATGACAGCAAAGGATACAGTGTGCCTGTGGCAATGAAGTATGATGATATAAAAAAGGCAGAGGAATATAAATCACTGCTGACATATTATGAAAAATGTAAGCTGTTGTATGAAAAAGTGCTTGAGACAGATTATGAGCTGGCAGTTAATCCTGATAATTCACAGATAATTGCAACTAAATATGAATCCGTACTTGATGAAATAGATGCATATTTAACACAGCTGGATGCGACTACTGTAAAGAGTGATTACTCGCTTTTAAAAAATATGTTGTATAACTGGTGTGCAAATGATATAGCCATTTACCTGCAGAATATTGCAGAGGCGCTTACCGTCAACAGTCAAACAAAAGCAGAGCAGGCCATAACATATAGGGCACAGAGCAAGGTTGATTTTGATACAATTACACAAAACTTCAGTTCAGTTGGAAAGACAATGAAAGGTATTGATGTAAGCAGCTTTGAGGACTGGACGGCTGATGGATATTATAAAGAACTAGAGGAAAAATATGGTAACAGATAACGATTACAGGGAACTGCTTAACAAATATAACATTCTGATATCAAAGTATGATGATATGGTTGAAACCAACATCCAAAATGAAGCAGAATGGAAAAGAGAAGAGCAGGAATATAATGATTTATGTGATCGTGTAAGAGAATTATGTGAAAATATATTTAATAAATCACAAGAAATACATGATACAAACAAAAAAAATATGCAGGAACTGGTTCACTCTACAAAGTTAGCATTTGAGGAATATTCGCATAAGAGAAATGAAATTATAAAGGTTATTGTAAAAGAATCTGAGGATAAATCAGCTGAAATTGAAAACCTGAAAAATCAGATAAGCCAGATGCTTGTAAGTGAAAATTCCTATTCTGGTACTCCAGTTGATGCTATTAATGAAGCCACGGAAGAAAATAGAGACGCAGATGTTTCAAATACAGTTCCAGAGGAGAAAACTCATAAGAAATTAAAGGATTTCGGAAAAAAGAAGTCTGCAAATATCGAAACTGTTGTTGAAGGGGATGCTGATGAGGAAGAACAAGCCAGAAACCTAATTGCAGCAGCAGCAGCAGAAAATATTAATAGTGTAATAAAAAAGACTCCTGCTTTTAATCAGAATTTTAAGCCTCCAAAGCCAAAGATAGACAGAGAACCAACAGGAGATGACTATGACAAAATAAAGGCTGCCGCGGAAAATCTAAAAGACATCCACTGGGAAATTCTGACTATCATGGGGAAACAGGGACTTTCAAGAATGACAAAGATAGTAGATGCATTCGGCGGCAGAAAAACGCAGGGGGCAATCAGACAGGGAATCAATACCTTAAAGGACATGGGGCTACTTGCTGTCGATACTGCAATTAATCCGTTCAGTAAAAATCTGATGGTGTATCACATTTCAGAAGCGGGAAATATGGTATATAAATTCAGATATCATCAGAATCCTGTTAAAAGCGAAATGAAAAAAATAATAAATGAGCATGACAATCTTGAGCATGGATACGGAATACTGTTTCTGTATGAGCTTATGCTCCAGGATCCAGCAAGATTTACGGATGTAAGCATGTTTAACAAAAAAAATCCTATAGACTATGGTTCGGGGAATAACAAAGAGGTATACGTTCCCGATATACAATTTAAGGAAAATGGGAAGCAACTTACTTTTTACGAATACGAAAGAGGCAATCAAGGGCAGCTTGATTATGAACGCAAGATGAACAAGCTTCTGCGTGTAACAAGATATATTTATTTTATCGTTGATACAAAAGATACCCTCGATAAAATGATAAAGATTGTAAATAAATGGGTGGATAAGAAAAACCCAAAGGAACTGGATGGCTATAAATTGAAAATCTGTACTGCTACATACTTCAGGGATAAGCTTATAACAAACAAAACAGCATTGTGGCAGGCAGAATATGATTTTGCCAAGAGCAATAAGCCTAGCATAATAACCAAGGATGTGTTGTAAAGTGAGGGAAAGTTATTGATAAAATTATTAGATAAGTTAAAAAAAAGTGATGAACCAGAACAGGAAGAAAATGCTGAGTTAATCAAAAGCAGACTTTCTGTCAACAGACAGAAGGTTCATGATATCAAAGAACAGCAGTCAGATGCTTTTAAGCCAAATTATGCACAAAATTTGTTTAATAAAAAAGATGAATATGAAGCCGGAGAAGAGAAAGAAGATGATATGCCTTCTGAAAGTAATCCGCTTGATAGATTAAGGCGAAATGTAATAAAAAACAATAATGAAGAAGATGTTGCAACAGAAAAGCTTGATACAGATAATAAACAGTCAGAAGAGAAAATTAAAGTCGATGACGAACTTAATATGAAAGAGGTCACAAAGATTGTGAAAATAGTTAAAGCGGCTTTAAAAGATGATGAGTCAAAGACTGAGCAAAAAAAAGAGTGTCCGAAATCTGTCAATATTCCTAAAACGAATACGATTCAGAAAATGCAGGAAACTTCAAACTCTCAATTTATGCCGGAAGAATATGTGAAACGAAAGAGTATGTTTGAACATATGCTGAATATAGTAATTGTGTTGATAACGCTATTTACAATACTTGTAATATGCAGAGCTTTCCTTTGCGATTTAATGATTGTAGATGGAAATTCTATGACACCTACATATACAGACAGTCAAATGGTGTTTGTGAATAAAATTAAATATCAGATTACAAGTCCTGTTTATGGAGACATAGTTATAATAAAAAAAGACGGCACAGAAGATTATATTATCAAAAGGGTTGTTGCGTGTCCCGGAGATACTGTTTATATAAGTAATGGAAAGCTTTATGTAAATAATACTGAGAGTCAGTATAATTATGATAAAATGGCAGAAGCAGGTATTGCGTCAGAGGAAATAAGACTTGGTGACGATGAGTATTTTGTCCTTGGAGATAACAGAAACCAGTCAACGGATAGTCGTTCAAAATCTGTAGGCATCATTAACAAGGATGAGATAAAAGGCGAAGTGAAAGCGGATGTACCAGGATTTTTAAAAATCTTTGCTAATTTTTCAAAAAAGAGTAAATAATTAATGGAATTCACATCCATTTATTGCATAAATATTATGAGATCATTTATGGCGACAAATGTCTTTTTCCTAAGAAAATAGTAACCCAGATATCTTAAATAAAATAAACAGCAAAAACACTGAAAAGGTCGCCAGCCAGCTCATGTGAGCTGGCTTTTTTAAGAAAGTGAGGAATGACAGGTGAAAAATAAGGTTATAGTTTTAGCACTGGCAGTTCTGATTCTTGTATTTGTAGCCGTATGGGTAGGTAAAGCAAATAACCCTTCAAAACGACCAAGTACGGATTCAACACAGAGTACTCAATGGTATGATAAGACTGTTAAGACAAAAGCTGACAGTGGATGGATTCTTGATCCGGAGATACCGGGAAATTATATTCCGGTTCCCGGTGAAAAGGAGACTTACATGGTAGTTGATACAAGCGGAAATATATCTGCATATAGACATAGAGAAAAGATGAAAGACGGAACATGGGTGTGGTCAGATGTTGATATGAATAAAATGTATCAGATTGTATCTGAAACAGATAACGGATATGTAATTACAAGTGATGAGAGGTATGTAAGATATTTAAGAAATTCGGACAATTCATATGCATATGTAGACTGTGATTCAGATGGAAATGATACGGATAACAAGGATGCATCCACAATACCATCAAATTATATCTGTGTATCAGGAAATGTGTATGCTGTATATAATGAGTATGGAGTACTAATAGGCTACAGGGAGCGTATCATTGATGAAAATGGCAACTATATATGGGTAGTATCAGATAAACCATCTGATGCGGTGTTACCTGATGATAACAATGAAAATAGTAACAGCAGCAATGAAAATTCTGGCAATAATTCCAATATATTTAATACATCTGATAACAACTCTGATAATATAACGGAAGAGGAGACAAAACAGGAATATAATAGTGATGGAACATATACACAGACCACAAGCTATACCGAAAAGAAGCAGGAAGGAAATTATACAGTTACATATAAGACGACTGTAATAAAAGTCTTCGATAAAGATGGCAAACTGATTTCTACAAAAAAAGACGGGCCTACGGAAATAGCAAGAACTATGAGTATTAATGCAGGTAATGATGCGGGTACAGCATTAGATGATTTATCATCCGAGTGCTATAGGATGTCACAAAAAGTTACATATAACACAGACCTTGCAAATAGTATACTTACTAATCTGAATGAAGAAAGAACCTCTTTAGGACTTTCTGCTGTAAGTATGGATGAAGGTAGTCTTTACAGGTTGGCTCAGATAAAATGTGCAAATATGGCTATAGATGGAAATGCGGATAAAAACAGCTCTTTGTACGGGACACTGGCTCAAGCTGCATTAAAATATGGAGTTAGTCTTAATAATAGTTCAGAATCATGTATAATGACATATTCATCTGATGTCGATGGATTGCATGCATATCTGCAGGCAAAGAGCGATTCAAGAGAAAACAGAATGTCCGCTTCATTATCATCCATTGCTATAGTTGTCGTAAACAGAAATGGATATACTTTTGTATATGAGTGCTATAATTAATAAAATTAATACCAACAATACAATTAATATGCGAAACAGCCCTTCGGGGCTGTTTTTTAACATTTGTGAAGCTGCTAAGATACAAATGACCGAGAATTCCCGCCTTAAATTCTTAAATGTATATCACTTAATTTTTGAAATTTTGAAAAAAATAAAACATCTTGGTATATAGAAGAAAAGCAAGCCTGTTTAGGCAGAAAGGGGCGCATGTGCGCCAATAGGTGAGTTTATGAAAATTACAGTAAACAAATTTGCAGGAATTGATTCAAGGACAGTCAATGTAGATAAGTTATATATAATGGAAGAAGATAATGGATACGGTAAAAGTTCATTTTTAAAGGCAATTAATTTCTGTCTTAGTGGTGATTATCCTACAAATCCGATATATAATAATGGGAATGTGTGTCAGGTGGATATAGAAACAAACGGTACAACATTAAGCAGGGTATTAAAGAAAACCGAAACTGGTTATCAGAATATCCCTTACATAAATGGGAGAAAATGTACCGGAAAAGCTTTTGAGGAATGGATGACAAACAATCTTATGTCAGGTAAGGCCTGCAAGATACTCTGTAATCCATTGTCTTTATCAGAAATATCAGAACAGGCCCTTGGTGATCTTATTATGAATGTGATAAACAAGAATATTGATTCTGAAAAACTCAGGGAACTTGCGGAGAATATGACTGATGAACAGTATGAATATCTGTTGGATATAATGAGTCTTGCAAAGGTTGATAAAAATGTAATCGCGTTATCAGATATTGGCAAATTGTATAACGAAACATATCAGCAGAGACAGATTAACAACCGTAATATTAAAGCATTCGGCACATTACAGCTTACAGAGCCACCTATGCATACAGAAAAAGAGCTGCAGGATAAGCTGGCTGATATTATGAAAAGGGAAGCGGTTGTTGAAGCACAGAAAAAGAATATAATACTATATAATAACAACGCTCTTAAGGTTAAAAGGATAAATGACCAGATAAGGGATATAGAAGAAAGGATAAGCACATTTGCCCCAACAAAGGAAAATCCTGTAAGCTCGGCTTCATTAAAGCTTGAAGAACAGAATATACTGGAAGCATATATAAATTGCGAAAAGCAGATAAGTTCCTTCCAGGCAGAAAAAAATACAGATTTCAAACTTATTCAGGAACTGGATAAAACAACCTGTCCGTTAAGTGAAAAAATACACTGTACAGCAAACAGGGCAGATTTAAAAGAATCTCTGATTAAGGAATGCGATAATATCACAGCGAAGATAGCAAAGCTTGAGGAAGAAAAGAAGGAACTATCCAGAAAGAAAGAGGATATCAGAAAGCGTATTGATGAAGCTGTCCAGTACGAAGAGTCTGAAAAGACAAAGAAATCCTTAAAAGAGACAGTAAATACTTTGAAAGAAAGTATCCCTGAAATCGGAGAGGCACCAGAGCCTGTAATCGGAAATGACTACACGGCAGAAAAGGAATCCGTTCAGAAGCAGATAAGGGAAGTTATCCAGTATAATGACATTAAGAATAAAATTGCACAAAAAGATAAGCTGACAGCTGTATCGAATATATACTCAGAACTTCTTGCAATGTTATCTCCTAACGGAAAAGTAAAGCTTAACTTCTGGAAGCTTATAATTGCTCCGCTTGAAAACCGCATGAATTCAACAATAGGAGCAATGAAAAATGCAAATATAAAATTCAATACAAATAATGGATTTGAATTATTATACAGTGTAAATGGAAGCCAGTATATATGTTTTAATTCATTGTCCGGCGGAGAGAAAATTATTGCAACACTAGCTGTGTATCATGTAATTAATCAGTTATATGGCAATAAGATACTGCTCATTGATGATCTGGACAGAGTAGATGATACAACATATGGTAAGGTATATGAGTTCATTGGCCAGATTAAAGATAATTATTATGCTATCATATGTGCAAGAGTCAAGCATACAGCTAATTAGAAAGGGGCAGAAAATGGAGAATATCGTATTAATTACAGGGCAGGTTGTATATAAAAAAGTTATCCACAGCAAAACTGATAAGATAATATATATCACGATAAGAACAGTACATCATGGAAGGGTAGCATACCCTACAGTAAAAATTGAGGGAAAAATGAGCAGAAATGCAGATTATGAAATTCAGATCAAAAACTGGATTTCTGTTACTGCCAAGATGACAAAGTTTAAATACAGTAAGACAAATCAGTTTGTGGAAGAGATAAGCTGCATAAGCTATACAAGAAATCCTGAGTTTTCCGGTCCTAACAGATACCGTAATGAGGTAAGACTTAAGGGAGTGGTAAAGGGAATGTATCAGCTTACCCCCGGCATAACAACACTTTCACTTGCAGTGGTGACGAATGCAGAAAAGAAAAAGGTCATATGCCTAGATGTTGATGTATATAAGGCTGACAATCAGCTCGATATAAATGTAAACGACCAATTAAAAATTGATGGACGGATTGCAACAAGAAAAAAGGGAAGACAGTACATTCAGCATATTTTTGCAGGTAGATGTGAAAAGACTGAGCTTGATGAATCCGAGGTAGAAATCATCAGACTGGAAAATGCCTAAAACAGAATAATCTTTTTCAGAGTTGTTCCATACGGAGCAGCTCTTTTTTTATTTTGCAAAAATTTTCAGGTACCTTGGTATATATAAGAAAACACAAGGAGAAAAATTTATGCCAAGTGATGTTTTATATATTCTTATATATGTAGTGCTTGCAGTTGTACTGGCATTTTTCCTTAAGATTTCGCCAGCCAGAAACGCAAATCTTAATAAAAAGAAAATGCTTGTAGATTTAAAAGCAGGGGACCAGATAATTATGGAATGTGGCATATATGGAACAGTAAAAGAAATAAAAGATGACCAAGTAAAAATCTGTGTTAATGATAATGCAGCTAATACGGAAATGCTTATTGAAAAAAGTGCAATAAAAACAATAATGGTACAGGAATAGTACGGAAAGAGGCTGAATATGTGGAAACAGCGTAAGTGTTTTAAAAGTATAGAAGAATATGTCATTGAGAATACAGGCCAAAGCATTGAGGAATACAATATGATGCCGGAGTGTCCTATAGAAAATATCGCAGAGGGAGTAAAGCTGTTACATGAGCATGTAGGAAAGCCTGTATATGTATTAGCAGATTATGATGTAGATGGTGTTATATCAGGGTTTGAGATGTATCTTGGATGCAAGTGTGCAGGTCTTATACCTCATATAAGATTTCCAAAGCGATTTTCTGAAGGATATGGCTTTTCGGATAAAATCCTCGAAGAAATTCTCGAAAAAACTGAACCGCAGCTTATTATACTCGTTGATAATGGTATTGTGGCATATAAGCAGATAAAGAGGATGAAGGAAGCTGGTTATACAGTTCTTGTGGTTGATCATCATGTAGCAAAAGCAGGTTATCCTGACGCAGATGTGGTTATAGACCAGTCAGACGGAATTAAGGATGAAAGCGTATATGGCTATACTCCATACTGTGCTGCAGGATTAACTCTTAGATTTTTTGAGAAATATAATGAGATGTATGGTGGATTAGATGAAATATCCCACAATACAATGAAGGTTACTGCCGGTATTGCTACCGTAGCAGATGTTGTACCTATGAAAAATGGAAACAGAAAAATTGTAAAAGAAGCACTGGAAATAATGAATAATATTGCAGATTATGAGTTAATAACTGGTGTAAAAACTCTTATAACACAGTTAGGAATAGAACATTTCACTACAACTACCATAGGATTTAATATTGCCCCTATGCTTAATGCTCCTGGCCGGTTGGAAGATGCAGGTGCGCTTATAAGCGCAACTATGTTGGCATCTAAAAATATTGGAATTGCTAATTCTTATTTCAAAAAGGTTCTTGATTATAATGAATTGAGAAAAGATAAGAGCCGTGATCAGGTGGGTATTGCAGAAGATATTCTCATAAAAAGAGGTGATGTTGTCGGTGATAAATGTACCTGTAAATTCATTGTTGTTGCAAGTGAAAAGTTTGATAAGGGTATATGCGGTATTATTGCAGGAAAACTGTGTGAAAAGTACCAGAGACCCGCAATTGTGATGAATGTACATGACGGCATAGCACATGGTTCTGCTCGTTCCACAGATAACATTAATCTTGTTAATACATTAAAGGAAATTGAAGAATTATTTCTTGGCTTTGGTGGTCATGCTAAAGCTGCAGGTATGTCATCAGAACTTGCAAAAGTTGAAATTATAAGGGAAAGACTTAATGAAATGCCTCTTGATATATCAGATGATAATGATATTTTTTATGATTTTGAAGTTGAAGAGGCTGATTTCAGTCATTTTATTGAAGAAGCAGAAAAATATGCACCTTATGGAGAAGGAAACCCAATTCCTACTGTGTATGTAAAGAATTATGTATTATATCCAGACGGCGGTCTTTATGTCCGATATATGGGTAAAGAAAGTATTCATGTTAAGCTGTTTGGAGCAGATTCAAATGCATTATGCTTTGGAATGTCGGAAGAATATTTAAAAAAGGGTGAACCTAAAAATGTATCCTTGATTGGTAATCTTTCCAACAATTACTTCAATGGTAGCATAACACCGCAGATCGAAGTAAAGGTATTTGAACCGATAGAAAATAAAAACAATGCTTTTGCTGATGAACTTAGTTCATTGCTAATGGCTCTGTAGAGGAAGATTTATGGATAAGAATATGTTATTTGAAAGAGTAGTAAAAAGGGTTAATATGTATGTTCAGGAAGAAAAAGACTGCATTATCAGAGTAGGAAGTTATTTCATGGAAAAGGAAATGAGAAAGGAAAAGCCTCTGTATAAGCTGAACTGCTCTGATAATGGTCAGTTAGAACTGGAAAAGATAGGTGTCATTACTGATACATACAGCATTAAAGATTATCTTAAGCTGTACACGGGAAACCGGCTACCGTCATATTGCGGTACAGGAGAGGCTATTTTTGAGCAGTATGAGAGAATTGTAAGCGCAAATTTCATGTGGTATACAAGATGCCTATATTCAGATATCATCAACCAGATTTATCCGGATTTGGATGAAAAAATCCAGTTCTGTAAAATTATGGAATGGGATACTGACAGCCCTAATCCAGAATATGTATCCGAACTATTGGAGCTTTACGAGCATACAGATGCTTATAAAGCCGGAGTGAGTCCTTTTGATGTTTTTCCTGAATACAAAGAATGTTCAATTGGTAGTTTTATCAAACTATCAGACCGGTGCAGACATGCATTTGATAATCTTTTGTGCAAGTGCAATCCGTCATACAGTCAGTTCCGTATGGTGGCTAAAAATTCATAGAAAAGAGGATGTTTTATATGTATAATAATTATTTTAGAGAAGGCATGTTTATTTCATTTAAAGATAGCAATATAGATGCAAAGATAACTATAGTAATTGATCAGATTTTTCCATGTGTATTAAAAGGAAGAATTGTGAAAATGGGTAAACATGGTGAATATATATTTACAAATCGTACAAAAACAGTTAACAAAAAAGATTGTTTCTGTGGATGGGGAAATAATGGTCCGGCAGTTAAGATAGAAAAATAAGTTGTAGTATACGCTAATCATACACTTTAAAAAGCATCTAGGGGAGCATTAATTAGACAAGACAAAAAGAGGAAAACTAATCCGTTGGAGAATTAGTTTTCCTCTTTTCTGTTACATACAAAGCATTATTGCTGCTTCACAGTAATCTGAAAAATCACATGACTTTAGTTGCTTACTTTGCTTTCTTTTTTCAGACTCTAATTTTTTTCTCAGCTTTTTTGCCTCTTCAAGATAATATAATGCGCTTTTGTAGTCGCCGTTATCTTCAGCAAATTCTGCTGCCTCATAAAAATCACGGATTTTTTTTTCTAAATCCTCAATTATTGCATACATAATGTACACCTCTTTCTGCCATATGGCTATAAATCATCTCCGTTTTTCAATTGGAAGTATGTAAAATATATATGCAAGTTAAAACTATCATCCCCAGTACTGATAATAACCAGTAACAGTATCAAAAATAGCAGACAAAGAATTGTTCATTGATGATGATGGAACAGTCAGGGTAAACACAAGACTTATATTACCTGCGTTGACCATATATTGTTTCATATACATTTTTGTTCCGTTATCATTATAGTTTGCTTCGGCTGTAAGTTGATTCTGTGAAGGATTAAAAGATGATAATACAAAGTTTGCAACAGAATTACCTGTAAGCTGGCTGTACTGCATTGATGTCACTGATGAGAAATTGGTAATATTTGATGAACCAATTATTATCGATGCATCTCCGTTATATAAAGTTATCTGTCCATTATTTGCAAATTCCCAGGTTATGGGAACACCAAACTGTGTGTTGGTGTTAGATTCATAATATACATAATAATCCTCACTGATAGGAGATGTTTTTGTACATGTAATCTTATTTATAAGATATTCAGGCAGTTCAAGGTAATCTCCATAAATTTCAGCAGGAATACATATATCAATTTCTGCTATCTTGGAAAAATCCCATGAAATATAAGAACAGACATTGTAGAATGTATCACCTACCATCTTCTGATAGTTGTAATAAACGCATGACGATGACATTGAAGTAAAACCGGTTTCGGTGCCGCCTATAGAAGCAATACGGGCTGATACAATATTTTCTGAAAGAAATGTGTTTATTTCAGGGTAGTAGTCCTGTGATATTATATCTATGTAGGAACCGTTATCACTTGCGTATCTGGCATTATCGTTATAGATCATATAAGTCCAGTCTGCAGGAATATCCATCATTACATTTGCATATTCAACTCTTTGTGTTTCAATAGAATAAGCAGCAGTAGTAGGTTCTTCTATTTTACCTACATAAACTGGCAGCTCTCTTTTTAAAGAAAGAATTTTGGATAATATTATTACAGCAATCACAACGGTAACGATTCCTGCAGCAATTTTAATGACTTTTTTCTTCTGATATTTAGTATGCATATTAAAAAACCTCCATGATAGTTCTACCTTATTTATGCAAAAATCCCATAGAAAATCCCTAAAAATTTTGTCTTAAAATACATGAAAACAACTATACATAAGTATGCGAGAAAAAGAAAAAAGCGGCTGTATAGAACAGTCGCCATAGAAAAACTCATATTAATTTTCCAAATACAAAACTAAAAATTCAGGTCTGAATAAGCTTCAATTGTAATTACAACATAATTATTATTATCAGGACACTGCATAACAGAAATGCCAATGTATTTCTGGTCAGGTTTTGTTACAATGCCTTTTGTGTGGTCAAGAGTAAGGTCATAGGCAGTTGCGGAAGGATCCGCATAATCTCCCCATGATAAATCTGCGGCAACACCAATAGATTCAAGGTTTCTGTAAAGTCCGGAAAGAGAAGGTCTCTGTTCCCCTGTCCAGTGACCGATAGAAGCAGAAGATTGCTCGCAGTTTACTTTATAGGCAATCTCATCAGCTCTTGCATTCTCAACAAGCGGTTCGTAACCGTAAGAAGCACGGAGTTTGTTGATCTCATTTATTACCTCTTTACCATATGCCTCGTAAGATCCGTATGTATTAACGATATAAGACCGTGATTTAGGAGTGGCTGGCTGTTCAGGCTCCTGTACTGGTTCATCAGGAGTGCTGTCAGGAACATAATCAGGAGTGATATCGGTATTACCAGAATTATCAGTCATATTGTTCTGTAAGTTCTGTATGTTCTGTACTGCAGGCTGAGAAGTATCTGCGTCTGCCACAGGCTGAACTGTACCAGATGGACTGTCATCAATGACTGATGTACCTGATCCCATATCAGCTGATTCATTATTATCAGATGAATTTTCTGACTGTTTTTGTACAGATGTTACTGAAGCATATACATATGAATCCGTCTTATTGACATCACTTACTGTATATATTTCTGAACTTGTTTCCTTTACCGTATTATTTATATTGTTTTTGTTTCCACAGCCTGCTACAAGAAGTACGGCTGATACATAAACTGATGTAAGTATTTTTTTCTTCACCATGATTTTCTTCCTCCATTTCTTTAGGTTTTCTTATATATACCATGTACTTACAATTTTTTTTAGTTTTTCCTGTCCTAAAATTGCATAAATAGGATATGGAAAGGTGGTGGAACAGCTAACATATTTTAACTTGCATTATAAAATCAGTTCATTCAAAAGAGTCAAAAAGAAAGGAAAAGTCGTTTTAAATACGGCAGGGTAAGATATGAAGAATTTATTTCATAAGTTTAAACCACAGATTAAGACAGCTCTTAGCATATTGTCTGTGGTGGCAATCGGCTTTAGTGCGATAATGGCAGGTGTTACCATAAACACAAAGTCAGTTAAAGCAGATTATGAAGATGCCACAATATCACCGGATGGAAGTTATCCGGCGTTTAATGTTAATGGTGTCGATTATAACACATTATTTTATAAGGATGAATATGATCAGGTTGTCTATTGTACAGAACATGATTACAGTGGTCCGACAGCAGCAACAAGCTACAGATATTCGTCAAGCCAGCCATCCTTATCGTCTACAGCACAGAGAGGACTTAAGTGCATTCTTTCCTACGGATATATTGGATTAGGTAATGAACCTGTAATAACTGAATTTGGTTTATCAAAAGAGCAGGCAAGAGCAGCTACACAGACCGCTATCCATATGTATCTTTGTGAATTGAAGGAAGTGGGGTCTGGATATTCATATAATTATGCAGGACAGTTTTCAAAGAGAGATGGGGAAGAAGCAACATGGGACGCTACACAGTGGCTTATATCAAAAGCAACTGACAATATAGAAAATAAGTCTACTGCAGATATTACTGTTAATTCTCTTGGTGGAGAAAGAGATGGTTTGTATTATGTAGCAAGGTTTGAGGCTAGCGATGATGATTTTTCGTATATTGTGACTGGACTTGCTGATGATACTTTTACATCAGAAAAAAATGGAAATATAATTACCGTAAAAGCATTATTTAAGGCTAATATGGGAAATTCCATAAAAGTTAATGTGTTCTCAAACAAGACTGCTAAATCATATAACATAGGTTATTATATATCACAGAATGGAATCAAGCAGACAATGGTAGGAGGAATTGTAAAACAAAAAGCTCCGGAAGATGAAGCTTCACAGCCAGTAGCAGGAATATACGATGAATACGGCTGGCTAAAAGTAGAAAAAACTGATGCTGATACGGGAGAAAGTTTAAATGATGCCGTATTTTATGTATATAAGACAGCAGACTGCAGTGGAGACCCGATTGCTGTTCTTACAACTGGAAGAACATATACAACCCTTGATAATAATTATGTAGAAACAAATGGTATAGGGCAGATTCCTGTTGATACCGGGACTTATTATGTAAAGGAAGTAGCAGCTCCATATGGATATTATTTAAGTAACGAAGTTAAGCAGGCAGTTATAACTTATAATAGTGTCACAACAGTAAGCTTTACCAACAAGAAAATTGAAAATAAGCCATTTTCGATTGTGAAAAGAAGTGCTGATGACGGCGATAAAGTTGTGGGGGCAACATATTCACTCTATGACATAACAGAAGCGTATACAGGTGATGCAGATTCTTTTGGGGAATGGCTTTTTAATACGGCAGCTGAAATTAGAAGCGGCAGGGTAACAGAATATGGGTTTATCCAGTCAGCAACAACAGACGGTAACGGTGTGGCAAGCTTTGATGTATCATTAATGGCTGATAAAACCAGTCATACAATAATGATGCTTGAAACATCTGCTCCTGCGGGTTATCAGCTTGATCCGGATATATATACATTATATTCAACGAATAATGAATGGATTGTGGCAAGTGACTATGAAATCAAGAATACAGTTTCAGATAGATTTGCTCCAGGGAAAATTCAGATTAAAAAGACTGATGAAAACGGAAATGTATTAAGCGGAGCTGTGTTCGGGGTTTATACAGATAAAGAATGCAAGCATATAGCAAAGACCGTAGGTGGATATGAAAAAAATGGTTACTGTTATATTGATAATAATGGTGATTATATATATGAAGATGATGTATATTTAACAACAGATGCAAACGGAACGGCTACAACAGGATATCTTCCTGCCGGAACCTATTATATTAAGGAAATAGAAGCCCCTTCAGGGTATAATTTATCAACTGATATAAAGTCGGTATATGCAGGACATAATATACCAATGGCATCTATAAGCTATACTGATACAGCCATTACAGGAACAATTGAAATCCACAAGACTGACAGTATAAACAGAGTCAGTGTAGAAGGTGCAGTGTATGGCTTATACAGTAATGGACAGCTATATAAAACATTTCCAGCAACCAATGAGTATGGCTATAGCAAACTTTCGGGACTTCCGCTTGGAACATATTCAGTAAAAGAAGTGCAGGCACCTGCAGGGTATGAGCTTTCAGATGTTTCAACTGATGTAAATATCAAGGTAACATCTAGCAATAATGAATTAAGCTTTTGTGCATTGGTAGAAGTTGAAGACCAGCCTGTAATCAATTCAGATATGATTACGGTAAATGTATCAAAAACAGATCAGTTTGGTAATTTTGTAAAAGATGCTACACTACAGCTTGTAGATTCAGATGACCATGTTGTTGATGAATGGAAGACAGACGGAACTGTTCATAAATTTTCAAAGGAAAAGTCTGGCGTTGGAGAAGCTGGATATTTTAGTGAAAAAGAAAGAACATATACTTTAAAGGAAAAGGTAACGCCAAATGGATACATAACGGCAGAACCTATTACCTTTACCATAGATGAAACAACGAAAACTGCTAACATAAAAATGATAGATGTTACGGGAACTGGTATATATGTTGAAAAGGTTGATCAGAATGGTAATGGTGTAAAAGGAGCAACATTACAGTTAAAGAATAAGTCTGGGGATGTAGTAGAGGAATGGATTTCAGATGGAACGGTTCATAAATTTGATTATGAAAGCTATCTGAGGAAAGTAAAGAAAACTGATGACTTATCAAAAGTTACTATAACCGATGATGATCTGACATTTACATTACACGAGGAAAAGAATCCCGAAAATTATCTTACTGCAGATGATATCAGCTTCAATGTAAGTAAAGAAACCTACACAGCAGTTGTAAAAATGATTGATGTGCTTAAAGCAGCAAAGGTATATGTAATAAAGGTAAGTGAGGACGGCAATGCACTCGCAGGAGCAAAACTACAGGTCGTTGATGAAGCAGGTAATATATGCGATGAATGGGTATCAGACGGCGGTAAGCATATCGTAACAGGTGTTGAACTTGGAAAGACATACACGTTGCATGAAGCAGAAGCCCCATTTGGATATGAATATGCAGAGGATGTCAAGTTTACACTTCCAAATGATAGCAAGGATATGGAAGTTGTAATGACAGACAAAAAGAAAAAGGATGTGAAGACCTGCAAGATTTATGTTCAAAAAGAGGATGAATATGGTACTCCGCTTGAAGGCGCAGTATTAGGCCTCTTTGATATGGATGGTAACGAAATCTATAGATGGACCTCAACCAAGGAGGCTTATGTCATTGATAATCTTGCTATAGGTGAGGTCTATATGATTAAGGAGATTTCAGCTCCTCTGGGTTATGAATTTGCAGAAAACATATCTTTCACAACTACTGAAGAAGATGCCACTATCCATATGATAGATAAATTAATGACTGATTCATCACAGACTTCTGAAATTATTCAGACCGGTGACAATGGAAATGTAATTAAATTGATTGTATATGGTTGCATTATGATTCTTGGCATATGCGGTATAATCGTATCTATAGCATGGAAAAGAGAAAATTAATATCAATGGTATTAAAAATATAAAAGATATTAATAATATTAAAGTTATGATTTCTATGAATCATAAGTATTAGCGTCAACGCCCGTTTCTAAAAAAGGAACGGGCGTTTTTTTCAAAAAATAATAACAACATGGTATATATATAAAAATGAAGATTGGAGTTTTAAGATGAGCAGATTACAGGACACATTAAGAGATAAGAACAATACAGTGGAACATAGAAAAGAATTTTCTGACTTTCATAAAATTAAGAAAAAGAAAGAGTTAAATAAAAAGATAATCAAGTATACTGCCATATGTGGATGTATAGCTGTTGTACTTGGAGCTATTTATGTACCGCAGTACTTTATCAAAGACAATGAGGACAGCATAGAAGTAAAGCTAAATGTAGGAGCAGTGACAGAATATAATGCTGCTTTAAAAAATGCTTCAGAAGAGGATTGGGATAAAGATGGAGTTATTAATTCAATCGAACAACAGAAAGGTCTGTCCGTATGGAATGCTGATAGTGATGGGGATGGCTTTTCAGATTATTATGAGTTATCCAATAATTTAAAGGCTAACGAAAAGGATCAGTCTTTAACAGATATGATGAAAACAATATTGAAAAGCAAAGATGAAAAGTATGATATGGCATACAAGGTCAATGGTGTGGTTTTGTGGGCTGATGATATTAAGAGCAGGACTTACGGAAGAGTAATAAGGACTCCTGATGGAGGGTATCAATTTACCAATTTTAAAGGATATGCGCAGTTTCCAGAGGGTACATGTGCATATAGAATAAAGAACGGAAAGCATGTGAAGTTAAAGTATAGAAAGAAAGAGGATGCATATTACATCAAGGAAGATGAACTGGTATATGTATATGATTCCAAGCCAGATATGGTAAACAGAATCACATTCTTTGGAAAATCCTTTTACACGTCAGATAACTTTTTTACAAAAATATTATCAGGAATATTCCCTGACAAGGGTGTAATAATTGCATCATCAAGAATGGCTTCAATTGATGCGGATAACGAGCTTGCAGGCAGTACAGTTGTTTCAAGCGTAGGAAAAGCAACCTATACGGATAAGATAAACAGGTTTTCTGCCAATACAAATACACTTGATGATCTTGTTACATTAAGAAGTCTTATACAGAACAATCAGGCTGTACCGGTATCATTTTATTCAGATAAGAAAGGTGAATATCTCGGCATTGTATATGGCTATACAAGAAACGGAGATCTGATAATAGCAGATTATTATTCAAAAGATTATGTTGGAATATTAAATATCGGATATACAGCAGAAACGCTGTATAACGGGAACGATATAACACAGAAGGAAATATTTACTTTCAGCGGTCTTGGATTAAATTCAGAAAACGGCGACAGAATAAATTTCTTAGATAATAATTTCCATTAAGGAAGGGGGCAGCGGGTGCGTTAAGCACCCGTGTTTGATATATGGAAAATACAACATATTTGCATAACCATAGTGTATATAGTCTGTTTGATGGAGCGCAGACAATAAAAGAGATGGTAGAAAGAGCAAAGCTGCTGGGATGTAAAAACCTTGCGCTTACAGATCACGGTACAATGATGGGAATACCTAAATTTGTTGCAGAATGCAGAAAAAATGAAATAAAGCCTCTTATCGGAGTAGAGATATATATGCAGAATCCTGATGATGAAATTGATGGTATAAGCATTATAAACAAAGGTCATTCATGCTTGTATGCTGTAAATGATGAGGGATATAAACAGCTGTGCCACATAATGTCTGATTCTGAAAAGAAACAGATAAGGATAGGTAAATCGGTATATCCGATTACAACATTTGAAATACTAAAAAAGTATGTAAAAAGAGGAGATTTAATATATACAACAGCCTGTGTCGGAGGATATATCCCGCAGATACTTTATTTTAATAAAAAGCAGGAAGAAAGGATAAGTGAAATCAATGAAAGATTAAGTAAATGCAACAGCCCGGAAGATGCCGGGTACAAATTGCTGTGTAGTGAAATAAGTGACATTCAGAATAAACTTTCCCTGTTTGCTGATGACAAAAAACTGATACAGAAAAGAACAAAGCAGACTTACAAAAAACAGGAAAAAGCAGCCAGCAAGCTTACCGGAGAGGATAAGGAGATTGCCTTAAAAAACATAGAAAGTATAAAAGCTGGTATAGAAAGCGCGAAAAAAGAACTGGAAGCAGTTAATGACGAAATAAAAAATCTTAAGAGTGATTTATCAGCAAAGAATAAAGAAAAAACAGAACAGGAGAAAACACATAAGACCTACAACAGATTAAAGAAGGAACTAGAAGAGTGCGTAATCATTGATGAAGAAAAGATAAGTGCATTTGCCGACAGCAGACTTGGTTATCTTGTTGACATATTTGGAAAAGAAAATACCTATGTTGAGATACAGTACCACGGTCTTGATATGGAAGATTATACATTTAACAGAATGATTAGTCTTGCAGAAAAGCATGGCTTAAAACTCATTGCTGCTAATGATGCTCATATGGCGGTAAATACTCCCGAAAACATAAAACGAAGACAGATATTAATGGCGCAGAGATTTGAAAAATGGGAAGAGTTAAGACCGGATTCAAAGGAATATTACTTAAAACCGAATAATGAGCTGGCAGAAATGCTTTCTCATGTATACAAAAAAGAATCTGTCATTGATGCAATTAAGAACACAGACGAGCTGGCTGCCAGGTGTGATGTAAAGTATGATTTCGGAAGTCATCCGCCTATGTTTCCTAATGTGCCAGCCGGAATGACCGCTTCTGAATATTTAAAGTTAAAATCAGATAAAGGGAAAAAGGAAAGATATCCTGAAGGCGTAAGCGATGAAGATGAGGCAAGGTATAACCATGAACTTGATGTAATAACTAGCATGGGCTACGCTGACTATCATTTGATTGTGCAGGATTATATAAAAAAGGGAAAATCTTTCGGAAAAGACACGGATTATAATGTCGGACCGGGAAGAGGAAGTGCGGCAGGAAGCATGGTATGTTACTGCCTTGGAATAACCAATATTGATCCGTTAAAATACGGACTTTTATTTGAAAGATTCTTAAATCCTGACAGGGTGTCAATGCCTGATATTGATGTGGACTTTGCCAGGGGAGTCCGTCCGCCATTAATCCAGTATTGTAAAGAAGTTTATGGTGAGAACAATGTATGCCAGATATCTACCATAGGTACACAGAAAGCAAAAATGTCCACAAGAAATTATGCAAATGTCCTTGCTGCACAATACTGTGCGCATACAAAAGGGGAAGATATAAAGGATGTAAAACGCCGATATGCTTCAATAGCATCACAGATTAATGACAAAATTCCAAGAAATGACGAACAGGGCAGAGATTGCACATTAAAAGAATGCAGGGAATATCTTGATAAAGAATTCTGTGACAATAAAACAGCTCTTGAAATCATTGACGGAGCAGCGCTTATAGAAGATATACCAACCCAGTACAGCATACATGCTGCCGGAGTAATCATCACAGACGGAAAGGATATCAATAATTACCTTCCATTAAGGCAGGGAAAACTTGACGCATCGGGAGATGATGATGAATTTGATGCGGATACGTTAGTTTTAGGAGCGCAGTGTGATAAGGTTGAGGCAGAAGATGTGTTTGGACTTTTAAAAATGGATTTTTTAGGCCTCAGAACCCTTAATATCATTTCCCAGTGTGGGGCAATGATAAAAGAAAGATTCGGTATTGTTATTGATTATGACAATATCCCTATAGAGCAGGAAGTAATAGATGAAATATACGGTAAGGCAAATACTACAGGCGTATTCCAGTTTGAATCACCAGGAGCAAAGAAGATATTAAAGGATTTTAAACCTAACAGTTTTGAAGACTTAATACTTATTAATGCTGCAAACAGACCAGGACCAATTGAATATATTCCTGAAGCAATAGAAGTAAAAAAGGGAAATAAAAAGCCTTATTACATGATACCGGAAATGAAACCAATCCTTGCCGAAACATATGGAAAACCGTTCTATCAGGAACAGCTTATGCAGTTATTCTCTGTATGTGCAGGCTTCAGTATGGGGGAAGCGGATATTATAAGAAGATATATGTCAAAGAAAAAGGTAGACAAATTTATGGCATATAAGGATAAGTTTATAAGTGGATGTGTTGGGAAAAAAGCAAAAAAGGAAGATGCAGAGGACTTCTGGAATAGTATAGTATCATTCTCTAAATATGCATTTAACAAATCCCATGCGGCAACATATACATGGGTTTCGTATCAGACTGCTTGGCTTAAGTATCATTATCCAGAAGAATTTATCTGTGCAAATATAAATTATGATGATGGTAATAAAAAGGAGTTTATGAACCTTATTCAAGATGACTGCAAAAGAATGGGAATAAAGGTAATGTGTCCTGATATTAATACAGCAAAAGCGGAGTATTCAGTTGTTGATAAAGGAATTATAATGGCAGGATTTTCCAATATAAAAGGAATGAAAAGCGAAGCTTCTTCTGTAATAAAAGCACGAATGAAGAACAGAGGGTATTTCCAGTCTATGAAGGATTATGTATGCACTGGTATTATAGGAAAGTTTGTTGAAAAAATGATAAAGTGTGGAGCATTTGATTGTTTTAATGACAATAGGACTGCAACACTTGAATATTATAATCGGTTGTGTACGCAAAAGGAAGAACTGGATAAAGCGCATGACACATATATAAAAACAGGAGATGAATATAGAACAGAATATTATACATACGAGGTATTAAACGGAAAGTACAACATGTCTGAAGCTTTAGTTGCAAATAAAGCTGACAAAAGGAAGAAAAAAGAGATTATGAATATTTCCAAGTTAAAGAAGCAGTACATGGAGACAAAAGATGCTTACAAAAAACAGGCTGCCATATTTAATAATCTTGATTATCCTGAAATTGATGATACATTTAGCAGTTCTGATGAAAAAGATTTGCTGGGGATGTATATAACAAAAACTCCGTTAAGTGGTTATCCAGCTCCGGAGGATATTGGATGTATAACTATAAACAAGGTAAACGAAAGAAACTATACTGTAAAGATACTAGCAATTGTAACTGAAATTAAAGAAATTGTCACAAAAAAAGGTGAAAAAATGGCATTTCTTACCTGCGAAGATAACACAGGTACATTATCTGCTGTCATGTTCCCTAAAATGTGGAATAAATTTATGGCAACAATTTCTACTGGTTCTGTATTTATACTAGTTGGAAGAAGTGATGAAAAAGATAATAAAAAGTCATTTATTATCAATGATATAAATGAGCCAATGACAGATGAAGATAATATATTGATACATGTTAATTCATGGGATGAATGGAATGCAATATATTATCCAGAAGCTGTCAAATGTGCTTCTGCAAGCGGTAAAGTACTATATATTCATAACAGAAAATCGGGTCAGATAATACGTTTCTCAAAAAAAATGAAAAATTTTAAAATTTTTTAGTGAATTTGGTCTGCATTATTACATAAATAAATTAGAAGATGATTATGCCAATCCAAACTCTTATAATCGTCTGAAAAAATAAGAAAGGGTTTCTTAGAAAGAAACATGTAGGTGTAGAAATGCATGATATTATCGAACATTATGGAAAAGTAGTTATAGCATTAGCTGCGATTCTTGCAGCAGCTTTAATAACAGCAGGAGTTGTTACAATTGTAAAGAATAAGACAAACAACTCTGTCGATAATCAGATGAATTACGACAATGACATAAGAAATGCTTATAATGCTAATTAATGAACAGCATATTGAGTAATGTAATTATGTGAATCACTATTCATTTGTATGTAGCCCCAATTTATGCCTGCTTTTTTGCAGGCATTTTTTTTGAAAGGTAGATTATATGTTTAGAGGCAAAAAAAGTATAACAGATGAAAATAAGTTTGAGGAAAATATTCCTTCGCATAATGGTGAAGCCATAGAAGAAGAAAAGGAATATGAAAAAATACATAACGAGTTTGCTAAAAATATAAAAAAAAATAATGAATCCCTTGAGGATATATTAAAAAGGACAGGAGATACATTATTTACAGAAATCAAAGAATTCTATGATGATGACTCTATTACTGATATTGAGTGGGATGGAGAAAACCTATGGATTACTCAGATTGGAAAGGGATGTTATAAGGTAGATAAGAAGTTGTCAAAAGAATATACAGAAAATCTAGCTGCCAGACTGAGTAATATCATGAAAGTTAATTTTACTCCTAATAAGCCTGTTCTTGAGGCACATACAGATAACTTAAGAATATCAGTATTCCATGAAAGCAGGTGCGGAAAAAAATCATTTACAATAAGAAAAATTCCTACCAATCTGAGATATTCACATGAACAGCTTGTAGAATCCGGCACGTTGCCAGAAGAACTTCTTAATTTTCTTGAAAACTGTGTAATAGCTCATTGTAATATAATCATTGGTGGCAGACCTCATGCAGGTAAAACGGAACTGCTTAAATATTTGTCAGGTTTTATACCTGAAAATGAAAAGGTAATCACACTTGAAGATAATGTGGAAATTCATTATAAGCAGATATATAAGAACCGTAAGAGCGTACAGTTCTTAGTAGATTCAAAGTATGATTATACGGATGCCATTAGAGCATGTCTTAGACATAATGTTGACTGGTTGTTGTTATCAGAGGCCAGAGGTCCAGAGGTGTTGGAGCTTCTTAACGCTTTGTCTACTGGCTCCTTTTGTATGACAACAATTCACACTGACAGTGTGGCTGATATTCCTGACCGAATGTACAACATGCTGGGAAGCGGAGTGGAAAATCCTCGATTTATCAATAATATTTATAGATACATTGATGTTGGTCTGATTATTAAGGCGGACAAGAAGGAAAATCGTCTGGTTAGTGAGATTGGTTTTTTTGACAGAGAAAAGGGCGAAAACATTTATATCCCGTTTTATAACACAGCAGACGGTATTGTGAATAAAAACAATTTCAGTTCCGTGATTAAGAAGGAATTTGAAAAGTACAATATCACGGAACCTTTTACAAGGTATCAGCTGATGCGGGAATCATAGTATCAGAGAAAGGAATTCGGAATGTTGGTAAAAGATTTAGTTAAAAAATACAACGAAGGAACTGTCATTATACATAAGGATAATGACAGTTTTGAAAACAGGGTAGAGTTAAAGTCCCATTTATCCGTTCCAGCGAAAACCTATGTTGTTAATCCGAAGAAAACAGAAACACAGTTAAATATAATTGTGTAGTGTAAATTTTTAGGAAGGGAGTCGGGTTAATGGAAAAGAAAAAACAGTTAAAAGAAGACTATAAGAAACTTAATAAAGAAAATAAAGTTATTAGTTATCTGTCTTTAAAGAATATGAAATCAGATATCTATAAATATGGATATACCTATTCTAATAAGAAGTATGCATTAATGGTTCTCGCAAGTATAGCGTGTACCATAGGGTTTGCATACATATATCAGCTTAAGCCATTCTGTATTGCAATAGTTCTTATAACCATACTTTTATGTGTGCCATCACTGATAAGGGCAAGATTTAAAGGAACATTTCAGGAAAGGAAGTTCAATGATGTTGACATATACCTGCATCAGATGGCGTTTTCTTTCCAAAAGAATCCCAAAATATTATCTGCCCTTGAAGATACAGAAAGGGTTGCAACCGGAAAGCTAAAAGTCACATTACGGAAGGCAATAATATCAATAGAAGAAAGCACATCTTCAAATATCTATGAAAATGCATTTGCTATCATACAAAAAGCGTACAACAATTCCAGAGTAGCAGCGCTCCATAAGTTTATGTACAAAATTGAAACAAGTGGCGGTAAATACGGAACTGCATTAAATATTATTCTTGGAGATGTAAATAACTGGGTAACTCGTACATACCTGATGCAGAATGAAGTAAAAAACATAAAAAAGAATACAATGTTTGGTCTTCTACTTGGTTTTGGCATGGGTGCATTAACAGTGATGCTTACAAAGGAAATGGGGAAAAACGGCTCATTACTTGGTTCGACAGATATATCACAGGATATATTATATCAGATTACTTCTGTTGTGTTTATCTGTGTAAGCGTTCTATTTTTTACTTATACTCAGACACACTATAACTATGACTGGGTTGAAAAGGTGCGCAATGACAAATACATAATGAGAGATTATAAAACAGCTACAGAATTTGATGCAAAGAAATTTGTGAAAAAAATGATTCCAATGTATGTCATAATTTTTCTAGTAGCTGTGGCAGTAGCACTTATTGATGTTATTCCGTATCATCTTTGTGTGGGAGCAGGATTAGTTCTACTTGATGTTTACATGGTAATATCACCTACTTTTACAAAAAAGAGTGCGATAGATAAAACCCGAAAAAATGTGCAGGATGCGTTTGGTGAGTGGTTAAGGGACGTATCTATTAATCTTCAGGACGAACCTTTAATACCTGCTATACAGGATACATATGAAAACTGCCCTGCAGTATTAAAACCAGAGCTTACTATATTTTTGACAAGAGCATTAAATGATCCAACAGCTGTTGAGCCTTATTATGAATTTTTGGCACGTTTCAAAATAGAGGACATAAATTCTGCAATACGAAGTCTGTATTCTTTGTCATCAATGGATTCTGATATTGTAGATGAACAGCTTAATCAGCTTGTTGAAAGAAATTATGAATTTATTGATAAATCAGAAGCAGCAAGTACGCAGGATACCAATGCTGCAATGAGGTTTACAGAATACATACCTACTATAGTTGCAGCATTTAAGATGGCTGCAGATATGTTAAGTATGGTTATGACAATGCTCTAAGGAAGAAGGTACAAATATGGAAAATTTGATAGAAACATATGGTGAAGTAATTCAGGCAATAATATTAAATTCATGTATGTTGTTAATATTTCTTGCAGTTCTTGTAAAATACGCTATTTAGGAAAGGTGGCATTGCATTGAAAGAAATAATAGATATATATGGTGAAGCTATACTGGTGCTTCTGGGATTATTGGCAGCCGCATTACTTGTAGGTGGAATATTTGTGATATTCAAAACGGCAGTGATTGAAATATTATCAAGGCTGTTTATATTCTGTTGATTTTAAGGAGAATTTATTATGAAAACGATTATTGAGTGTTCGTTTTATGCATACATGATAGCACTTATTGTAACATTATCTTTAAGCTTCGTTATTCTGAATAACGATATCACACAGAAAAATCAAGAATTAAGGAGCATAGAGACATATCTTGAGATAGAATCTAAAACTATTAATGTAAATGCCGCAACAATAAAAACAGGTACTGTCAGTGGTGATTATTATGTATATCATAATGTCAGATATCCTAAAAAAAAGATTGATACTGTTGCAAGCACAACCATATTCTCAACATTAACAGCAGATTCAGCACAAAAGCTGATTAATGCTGCAAAAAATATGGGGATTGAATTAACACTTAATTTTATGGATGAGACAAAATCATATGGATATATAGAATATGAGGCTAAATATCAAATAATATTCGGATTTTTCAACCTTAAAAGAAATATTTCAACAACAGGATATGGAAGATACGGCATTGGAAAATAGTTCTGGAGGAATTTGTAAATGAGATTATTTATAACAGCCAGTAATCTTATGGTTTCTATAATGATTATTATATTTATACATACCTCGCTTATAGGGCAGACAATAAGAAATAATGAAATAAATGCGTCCTTAAATTCGAGTATGGATTATGCCTATGACAAGATGATGGATTATTATGAAGACCCTTCGTTTATTAATAACTATATATATAATTCATCAACTGGAAGATGGGAAATCAATGATGCAAAAAAAAATGAAGTAATAGATGCGTTAATGACAGAATTCTGTGGTGCATTAAAGGCACAGAAAATGTCTGTTGCGACACTTACAGTCGAACTAAAAAGCATTGATTTTACAACAGGTATATTTGAAATAAAGGTTACAGAAACATACCCATTCTTTTTTGGTAATAAAACAGGTTCATGCACATATCAAAAGCGGTATACATTGATTTAGTTCACGGAGACATAAGCAAGAAAACTTCATCCGACAGTTGTCGGTCGTGAGTAGTTCATTTAGAAGAACTGGGAAATCCCAGTTCTTTTTGTAAAAAAATTGAAAACTTGGTATATATAAGAAAATACAGAAAGAGGTGTGAATTATTATGACCGAGTTATCACTAAAAACCAAGCACAGATTAAACATGAATTTATATAAAGACAAAGTGTGGGTGACGGTAAAAAAAATATTTTTCCCTGTAACTATTCTGGCAGAAGATTTGTGTTATGCGAAAAATCTTATTTTTAGCAGTATTAGAATAGAACAGTGGGATCCTAAACTGTTTAATGATAAATTCAGTGTTTATATAAGAAACGGAGTGCATTGTTGCGTTTTATCCCGTCTGACAAAGGATGATTTAAGATGGTTCTATGAAGATATGAAAGTTAAATCAGGTGAATACATCATTAATGATGTATATGAAAACGAGCCTGTTGTGTATGTGTTATCAAACTGGCAGAGAAAAAGAATGATTGGCAAGTTAAAAAAATTAATTTAAGAGGAGAAAAATATGATTAAATCAATAGACTTTAAAGAAAAGACTCAGGTAATAGCAAAACAGAATCCGTCTGTGAGTGATAGTTGCTGGATGGTCGCAATTGATTTAGGTTTTGGGGCAGTAAAAGGATTTTCAGAAAATAAAATATTTTCTTTTCCCAACTTTGCCAGAAAGGTAGAGAATTTTACAAATCTTATCGGGACACCTGCAGACAATGATATATATTACAGAGACGCAAAAGGTACTGTATGGGCCATTGGCGAAACTGCGCAGGCACTTATCACTACCGGCGAATCTTCAGAAAGTTCAGAGGTTTTATATGGCAGAAACAGATACCCTTCTGCACAGTTTAAGGCATTAGCAGATGCAGCATTGGGACTTGGAATGAAAGAAAATGACTTTGGCAATGCAAATGGAAAAACTATTATTTTACAGACTGGATTGCCACCAAGATATATAAAAGAGGATTCAAGTTCGCTCCGGGAATCACTGGAAGGAAAGCATTCTTTTGATTTAAAGATTGGCCAGGATAAATGGAAACACTATGAATTCGATTTAAGTGGTGGAAATATTAAGATTATGCCACAGCCAATGGGTAGTCTTTATAGTTCAATAATTGATGAAAAGGGAAACTGGTCAGCAGATGCTTCTCAAATTCTTGATTTAAAGGTTCAGGTATGGGACGGTGGATTTAAAACCTTTGATGTGTATTCAATCAGAAATCATGTGCCTGAAGGAAATGGTGAAACTCTTGATGATTTAGGAATGAAACAGGTGTTCCAGAGAACAGCCGATAAGATTTTAAAGACATATAATAAAGACATTCAGGTATATGCAATGCAGACATTATTAGATGAGGGTGAGTTTAAGTCATATGATCCAAAGACAAGAAGTTCGACAAAGATTTCTTTCGTAGATATACTTGAAGAGTCAAATAAAGAAGTTTGCATGGAAATGATAGACAGACTTGACATTATGTATAATCATTTTCTTGACATTGACTGTATTATCGTAACTGGAGGTACAGGAGCAGCATGGTGGGATATAATTTCAAATGAATTGTCAGGAATGGAAGGCCTCAAAATTATTCCGGCAAACAAAAACGATGAAGATCTTCCGTCAATATTTTCTAATGTAAGAGGATATTACATGTTCCTGTTTAAGAATATGGAAAAGACATTGAAAGGTAAAAGCGTATGAGAAAAGGCTATATATTAAGGTTGTATCCATATTTTGACATTGACCTTCTTGTAATGGCGCAGGATCCGAGCACCAAGTTCTCCCACATATGCAAGGAAGCATTAAAGGCATATGTAAGAGGAAATGAATATAGTATAAAAAGAATCAAACCTTCTGCTGATATTGGCAGAGGTTTGATAGCAGAGAAACATAGACTTGATGTGTGTATAAAATTTGACAGCTATAAAGATAAAGATATTTTAGATTTTCTTGACAATGTTAAAAAAGGCTACAAGAATATGTTCATAAAAAATCTTGTGAGATGTTATATGGGTGGAATTGACCTGACAATATTCGTTAGGGGTGAGAATAAGTATGAGGTATTACTGGAAGAATCCAGTCAAATATATGTTTCTCATGTTGTTAATGAAGCGGGTTTCAAAAAGGACAATACACCTGATGTTTCTGCAGAATGCATTCCTGAACAGGATGATTATATTTCAGAAAAGAACAAACAACCTGCCTTTGCTGAACAGAAACAGGAAGAAAAAAAGATACCGGTGAGAGATGATGAAATAGTAGTTACGGAGAATAAATCCGAGACTGAAAACTCTGAAGCTGTGCCGAATGCGGAAGTGATAAATAATATGCAGCAAATAGAAGTGTCTGAAGAAGAGGAATCCAAGCAGAACTCTGTTTTTGATGATTTCTTAAGCAATACATCATTATATTAAGGGGAAAATTTTTATGAAGTACGAAACTGAAAATGAGAATGAGTTATATGAAGAACTTAACGGATTGTTGGATGCAGAAAGATCTGAAGAAGAACAGAATAAGAATGAAGAAAATGTCAGACTAAAAGCACACACTTTATCATATTCTTTATCAGATAACGAGAAGATGGAACTGGAGAGTAAAATAAATGAACTGCGAAAGTTCTGTGTTATGCATAATGTTCCTTTTTTAGTAGCTGCTGCTTATGAAAATAACAAGCTGGATACAAGTTATATATACGAATGTCTGACGGCGTATGATACGGGAAGAACCTTAAAAAAGGATGATATAGCACAATTAATATTGATAAAAAACGGATTTAAAGCTATTCCTAAACAAAAATTCTAATCATCTGACCAACTCCGGAGCGTGTTTCCGGAGTTTTTTATTTTTTTTACGGACTTTCATGTTTTAACTTGCATAAATAGAATAGAGAGAATTTTTTGAAAGGAAGTATTGGTTATGAGTAATTTGATTGATTCATTCAGGGTATTTAACATTAATGCATTTAATTATTTGTTATATGATTTAAAAAATAATTTGTACCTGATTCTGTTAATAATTTGTGCAGTACTAACAGTTATGCTTAATCTTAAGGCACATATTGATGAAACAGCACCGGATGAACAGAATGTACTTTAATTCATGGAGGATTTTATGAGAGAAGAAAAGAAAAGCATAATTATGTGGAATTTGTTTTCTGCATATAAAACAGTAAATTCATTAATGTGGACAGTGGCACTTATATGTGTACTGGCATGGATAGCAAAGTTTTCATTGATGTTTTATGATGCCAAGCAGGAATATACGGAATACAATGCCAGCATTAAATCAGTAACAAATACTGTAAACGGAACAATGGCAACTACAATACTTGAGATATCAATTCCGGGTTTCGGAACAATATCAATGAATGCTGATGGAAATAAATTTGCACAAGTTAATAACGGTGACATTATAAAGTTGTATTACAAGGATGGCAATTTTACCTTAAATCAGCCTAAAAAGGCACCTGCAGAGGCAACAAAAGCAAGTGAGATTGTTTCAAAAGTAAGCTTAGTAATATGGATAATATTATTTGTACTGGATAAGGCTCTTTTAATTCCATTTTTTAGATACGGTGGTATAGAAGCATGGGCGTATAACAACCTATACAGGAAGGAGTAAAAGGTGACAAACGAAAATATAAAAGATAATTCAAATCTTGTTTATAAGGATTCATTAGATAAAACAGATGTAATTGCCTTTCTTAAGGCTATAGCACTGCCAACACTGGTATTTATATTATGTCTCTTTACAATTTTTAAATTTGCGAAGTTCGGACGGATAATATTATCACCTCTTATTGTACTTATGTGGAGTGTTGCACTGGTATGTGCATTTGTGCTTCCATCACAGAGAGAATCGGTTATTAAAGAAACTATGGTAACAATAGGAATATACTGCTGTACACTGCTTTTATTAAGAGTATTAATAAGAATTATGTCAGGAGCATCAAGCGGTGTCCTTGAAGCAAGTTTCGATATAACAATTCCTGAGACAAGCGGAACTACAATAATTGGATATATTCAGAATATATTGTATCTTGGTTCGGTACTTACCCCATTGGGTTTTGTAGGAATGCAAGTAAAGAGGATATTCCAGTTCAAGAAGAATGCTAATAAAGTTAAGACATTTAATCAGCTCAGAAATATCAGGGATACAAATAAAAATATGCAGTAAAGGGGGCGAAAGATATGATAAGAAAACGATTATATTCATTAACAGGCATATGTATGGCAACACTTCTTTATGCAGTACCTGTGTGCGCAGCAGAAAATACAACAGAAAGTACAACAGGATTAGCTGTTATTAATAGTACGGGACAGCCATCAATGATAAGCTCACAGATGTCACAGGAGTATATCGAATCTGCACTGAACAATATTCAGACAGATTCAATAATGACAGATACAACCGTTATTGAAGGCAGGACTAATGGCTTTAATTCTAATACGGCATCATCATGGCTGAATGACGCATTAAGTGATATTAAGATTGAAGGGATAGATACAAGTAAATACAACATTGTAAATACCAGTGAAAACCTTGATATTTTAAATGCTAAGTATGCAGCTGCCAAGACGGAAATGGAGAGTAATAATTATTATACAGCATTTAAAGCAAAGGCAAATTCAACAGAAAATAAAAGTACTACAGCTGAATCTATATTTAAGGATACATATAAGGATGTGTACGACAGTATAGGGAAAAAAACAGAGCAGAAGAGTATAAGTGATGTTATAAGTTCATATGGTGGTACAATAAATTCTTCTAAATTTACGATAAATTCCGATAAATCAGAAAATAAAACAGCTCTTAAGCTGGTGGCGGATAAAGATAAGACATCTGTGGATTATAGGTCTGATTATAATAAAAGGAAAAATGAAAATCAGAATGTATTCTCTTCCAAGTCTGATGATATAGATAAGATGATAAATACATTTAAAGCAGATTTAAACAGCAATTATTCAGATTACATAAATAGTGATGCATATAAAGCAGTTTATTCTTCAATAGCATCGACTAATGTTACTGATAAGATTGCAACAAGGCAGGTACTTCCAACAACAATATCAGAGGCAGCTTTAATGGCACAGATAAACAGCTTAAGTGAACAAATACCAATATCAGCAGATACGGCTAGGCAGAAAGCAGAAGTAAACAAAGCTGCCACACAGGCAGGATATAACAGTAATAAAAATGCTCTTGATGCTTCGGCAATGCAGACCTATACTGCTGCTGTTGCATCAGCAAAAGCAAATAGTGGATATATGGATGCATATAAAAGTTATCTTGATACATCAGAAAATACAGCTTCGGTTGAACAGAACAATGTAACAACAACACTGGTATTTGACAATCATGATGAATTTGAATCATTTGTTAAGCTGGCAGGTATTGATGATGAAGATGATTCTTATTACTACTATGCTTCAACAGACGATGAAATTAGTGATAACAGAACTTATATACATCTTGATGGAAATAGTCTTGTTCTTAATACACAGGAATCAAGCATGTTTTCAAATGCTATAAAAAATTCTGGAGCAAAGATTACAACAGTAGAAGATACTGATTATCTGACATGGAAAAAAGACGAAAATTATGATGTTCAGGAAAAAGCTAAAGAAAATCATATGAAAGCTGTACTTGATGAAGGAGCAAAAAAAATAAACGGGGAGAAATGATAAAATGGGGATGTTGAATAATACATTAACAAAAACAACAATAAAAAATATGCTTGTTCCCGCACGAAGAAATGATGAACCAGGAGATAATTTCAGAATTTTGGATAGTTGGGCTGAATATGAAGAAGGTAATGGAAAAATGTATGAAAGGCCTCTTAAATACATGTGTTATGAATTAGAGATAATTAATTCTGATACAGGAGAAAAACATCATGTATTTAAAGCTTGCAAATTTGCGAGAGTCATAAGACTTCCTAAATCTGCCAAGCAGTCTACGGCATTAATGAATATGCATGAACAGGTGTTGTCTGCGTGTTATGAGAGTGAAATAAATCTTATAACTGTAATAGCAAATGTTATTCATCCAAAGCCGTTAGGATTGTTTTTCTTGTATGGCTGTCAGGGTGTAGCTGAAAATATAGAGGATGCAAAACGCAAATGTTATGAAGATTATACTGGACTGACATATGCACTTCAGGGAACATACAGAGTGCTAGAAATGCGTACAATAAATGCACAGGAAACAGAATGGCTTAAGGATAAGCTTTACAACATGAACTATATGGCTGTAATAAGGGGAATTCCAAAAGCAAATAAATCTGCTGAAGATGGCGGTAACAAAGGATTCGGTGGCAAAAATATTAATCCTGATTCACAGGGTACGCTTGAAGAAGTTATTGCGGGTATGGCAGACTTTGAATATGTATTACAGATTCTTACCACACCCGTAAAATATAATACTTTAAAAGCTAAATCTCTGAAAAATGAAAGGCAAATGACGGACTGGTACAGCCAGCTGCAGGGTAATACATCTTTATCAATGAATATCAGTATGCCAATGGTATACGGAGCCAATGCAGGAAAGAGTTCGGGATGGTCGCACAATTATACAAACAGTGAAAGTGTAAGCTATTCGCAAGGAGAAAATTTCTCACACAGCGTAGGTGAAAATGTAAGTCACAGCTTGAGTCAGTCATTTTCTGAAAGCTATGGAGAAAGTACAAGCCACTCTGTAGGAAACAGTCACGGCACAAGTGTAAATTATGGAAATTCATTAAGTACAAGCCAGGGTGTTAATAACAGTGTTGGCATGTCAGAAGGACTGTCATCATCTGCATCGGCTGGACAGAGTACAGGTTCATCGTTTGGTACAAGTTCTTCGCATGGTACAAGCAGCGGAACCAGTGTAAGTCATAGCAATGGCACGAGTGAAAGCATAAATGAATCAACTTCACTTACGCAGTCACATGGAACATCACAGAGTCAAAGTTATGGTACAAGCAATTCTGTGAGTCATAGTACAAGTCAAGGATATTCCGAAGGGACAAGTCATTCACAATCTTCGAGTATGTCACATTCACAGAGTGTATCTGAAGGTTATTCTGGCTCAGAAAGTACTTCGCATAGTTCAGGCACATCAAGTGGTACATCATATGGTACATCATATTCATCTGGAGAAAGTCATAGTGCAGGTAATGGAAGCGGATTGTCATTTTCTGAGGGTTCAAGTGGTGGTATGAGTGGTAGTATATTGGGAATTGGAGGAAATGCTTCCCAATCAAGCTCTCAATCAAATTCACTTAGCTCATCAATGAATGATGGTACATCTGCATCAAGTGGTGCAAGCAATTCAATGTCAAGTTCACTTAGCTCATCAGACAGCACTTCTATGAGTAGCGGATGGAATAATTCTGCAAGCGAAAGTTATGGTACGAGTGCAAGCGAATCAATTGGACAAACCCAGACTGTAAGTACAAGTGAAAGTAATAGTGTATCGCAGGGATTTAATCAGTCTCAAAGCATGGGTGTTAGCGACAGTATGAGTATTGGAAGCAGCACAGGTCATAGTCAGGGGGTAAGTTCAAGCGATAGTATTGGCTATAATACGGGAAGCTCTGACAGTATAGGCCAGAATTTTGGTACTTCTTATGGCACTAACGAAAGTTACTCAATGGGAAGCAATCTTGGTCACAGCATGAGTTCCGGCGAGAGTGCAGGATTAAGCCAAGGGCAGACTTACAGTGTAGGACAGACAAATTCTACATCAGAAAGTTACGGTACTGGTACAAGTCACAGCGTAAGTCAGGGTACAACGCAGGGTGAAAGCCATGGCACAAGTGAAAGCACAAGCCAGGGTTCTTCATATTCTACCGGAAACGGCACAAGTGCAAGTGAATCACTTGGGTCAAGCGGCAGTATTAATACAGGTGTATCTTCAAGCATGGGATTGGGACCAAGCATAGGCTACAGCAAATCCCATCAGTGGTTAGACCAGCAGGTTAAAGATATTATTGAATTACTGGAATTTGATAATAATAGATATAAACGAGCTTTAAGGTCAAACGGAGCTTTTTATACATATGTATACTTTGCCTGCTCAACAAGAGACAGCCTTGCTGCTGCAATGACCGTATCTAAGGCCGCATGGCAGAATACTGATGCTATGACTCATCCGTTGCAGGCGCTTGAATTGTCAGAGGGAGAACAGCAGCATATGTTATATCGTTTTTCAGCTTTCAGCTCTGAACCTATGAAGGAAGATGTATATGGAATGAAGGATTATAAGTATTGCACAATGCTTCTGCCTGATGAATTAACGGCATACACGCATCTTCCAAGAACATCAGAGGGAGGTGTATTTTCAGAAGTGAACGATATTCCGCATTTTGCCTGTCCGTCAGGACTTAAAGGAGAGCTTTACTTAGGAAAGATAATAAATGCCGAAAGATGGACAATGGCTAACGGCTATAACACACCGTATGATTACAGAGTAGAGGAAGCCGCTTTAATGCATGGCATTATTACAGGAGCTTCCCGTTCTGGTAAAACTGTGTGTGCAATGAGATTTATAAAAGAACTTGCACATATAAAACGGAAAAAGACCGGAAAACGATTAAGAATTGTCTGCCTGGATCCTAAACGAGATTGGAGAGGTCTTGCTAAGTTTATTGAACCAGACAGATTCAGGTTTTACAGCCTTGGTAATGTAAACTTCCATCCAATAAAACTTAATCCCTGGAAGATACCTAAGGGGGTAGTTCCTCAGATATGGATAGATGGTATCATTGACATATATTGCCGAGCATATGGACTTCTTGAAAGAGGTAAGCAGATGATAGCTGATGTCGTATATGAATTATATGACAGAGCGGGAGTATTTGAAGCATGTGATGACGAAAACTGGCAGAATATTGTTCCAGAGCTGTCATCCGTTGTATGCTTTGAAGAGATATATAAGGCAATGGAAAGAAAGAGAGATGAAATAGCTGCATCAAAGAAATCCGGTTTTGATACAATGGACGCATACTCAAGACTGTTAGACCGTCTTTCAACCTTTGGCCGAAAGTATTCAATTGAAAGAAGACTCTTTGGCACATCTGAAGGCATGGGAATTGATGAGATGATTGGTGATGATGATGTAACGGTCCTTGAAAGTAAAGGACTTGAAAATACATTCAAAAATTTCATTTTTGGTGCAATCACATCTGGATTCTATAAGTTTGCACTCGCACATGATAAGGGTTATCTTTCAGAAGACCAGTATGAAACAGTTCTTGTAATAGAAGAAGCAAATGAAGTACTTACAGGAAGTGATAATGCAGGTTCGGGTGCCAGCGGTGGCGGTGGACAGTCGTCAGGACTATCTGGTCAGTCCGAATTTGAACAGATAGTAGATCAGGCTGCGGGGTATGGACTGTTTATTATAGCCATAACACAGAAAATATCTATGATGCCAAGTTCGCTTATTGCCAATGCCGGTATTAAATTCATTGGAAGACTTGGTGCTAATCAGGATATCCAGACAGCGGCTATTGCGATAGGAAAAGAACCACGATACGAAGATAGAGATGTTGTAAAATGGTTTCCAAGAGCACCTATCGGTTGGTTTGTCTGCCAGACATCAAGAGGTTTTGATTATAAAATGGCAGAGCCTATATTGGTGGCAGTAGATAAGCTGAACATTCCAACTCCGACAAATGAAGATTTGGAAGAAATTTTGCTAGAAAAGCATCTTGCAAAGCTGGGATTTTCTGGAAACAGCAGGATTTAAACAATTCACATACTTAAACAAATATTAATATATTTAAAAGAGACTTGAGAAAAGTCTCTTTTTTTTGAAATTTTTTAAAGAATTGAAACGTATTTATTGCATAAATAATATGGATAAGCAAATTGCTTAAAAGAGTTTGGAAAATTCATAAGAAAGGGGTTTTTGCTGTGATTGTAAAACTAAAACAAATGGCAGAAGATGGTGAATACAATTTTAAAGATATAGATATCTCGTCAGATGATATACGCCTGGCCAAAAGGTGTGTGGCAGAGTTTTTAGAAACGCTGAAAACAAAGACAGAGAATTTAAAACAGCCACAGTTATATTATGTAACACTTTTAACTTTGCGGATAATGTCTGAACAGTTACTTAATGAAATAGGTACGGACAGACTTGAAGAAGTATTTTCCCCAAAGCAGTAAATTAATGAAAAATAAATTTAAAATGAAAGGAACAAAATATGTCGAAGAATAAGAAAATTTTAATGGTACTTATCATTGCGCTTGTACTTTCTGTACTTGCAGGAGTAGGGGTGTTCACACTCATCAATTCACAGAAGACAACTATTTACAGCTTTAATGGAGATTTTAAAGCAGGAACAAAGATAACAGATTCAATGTTTACACCTATTCAGGTTGATAAAAAGGTGGTAGAAACAAACAGAAATAGTGATATTTCAAATTATTATATAACTGCCAGCTCATTTAATAAGATTATAAGTGACGGTGATTATTTAAGATCTAATGTCTCTGCCAATGAGATTCTTTCAAAAGCAATGCTTGTAACTAACTCAGGCAATGAGATTGAAGCCTCAATGCAGAATGATAAGGTAGCACTTACATTAAGCGTTGACAGTATAACAGGAGTAACAAGTGATATAAGAGCAGGTTCATATGTAAATATTTACTGTGGAGAAAAGAACAGTACTGCCCCTAAGACAGAAGTCTTTGAAAAAATGAAGATTCTTGAAGTGCAACAGGAAGCTAATGAAACAAATACACTTAAATCCATAACTGTTGAGTGTACAAATGAACAAAGCCAGAAGTTAGTATCATTCGCACAGAACGGATATATTTACATGGGACTTATTAATGTTACTGGCTATCAGTCAACAACCCCAGCGTCAACATTAACACCTGCGGCAAAGTAATTAATTTTTTAGGGAGAGAATAGGACTATGCGTAACATTTTATTAATTGATAAACGAAGTACATTTATATCAGATATTCAGACGCATATGATGATTGAAAACCATACTTTTACCATATGTTCTGGGATATCTGATGTATCTAATCTGATGCTGACAATACAGAATTTTAATCCGTCAGAAATTTATCTGTCTGAAAATATGATAGATTCACAGCCAGATTGGAATTTTTCTAATATTGCAGTTAAGACATATGCATTATCGGATGAAGGAGAAAAATATCTTCAGTCTTACGGTTATCCATATGCAGGTAAAATCAGTTCCACGTTGGAGCTGATAGATGTTATGGAAAGAAATATTATTGTAAATGCAGATGAAAAACTGTCTATGAATAATAACAACGGAACGGGGGAGTATGTAGGAATGGATAATAACAACCAGATGAATGAACGGGATAATACTGCACAGCAGATGAATCAGGTGCCGAACATGCCTAATATGGGTATTATGGGAATGCCTGGAATGAGTCCGGCTGGCAGTGTAAATGGCATGAGAAACCAGATGAGTCCAGAAATGATGCAGATGATGATGCAGATGATGATGCAGATGAATCAGCAGCCTCAGCAGAATATGCAGATGCCACAAATGCCTCAGATGCCGCAGGCAACGCAGCCTATACCAACTTCAATGCCACAGACAATGCCACAGTTGTCACAGCCTGTACCGCAGATGTCACAACCTTATACAGATCAGCAGCTTCATGTTCAGTCTGCTCAGATTAATCCTGTACAGCAGATAAATACAATCCAGATGACACAGGAACAGCAGATAGCTCAGCAAAGTGTTATAAATGATATCCACAGAGGAGATAAAAATACAAAGGTTATTACTTTCTTTTCGTCTAAAGGTGGAGCAGGAACAACAAGTATTGCTGAGTCGGTTGCACTCCAGTTGTCAAAGCAGCCTGGTACAAGAGGAAATTTAAAGATATGCCTTGTAGATTTTGATATTGATTTTGGAGATGTTCTTACGGATTTATCACTTGATATGTCAAATGAAAAGAAGAATATAACTGCTTGGGCTGATAATATCCGCAGACAGGTAGAAACAATTGTCGCATCAGATAATAGTGGAAGAGATATTAACGACATTATCAATGAATCAGCAAGAAGCATCAAGTTCTCTAATGACGAAATCATTGATTTTATGCAGCAATATAATGACACGAGCTTATATGTTTTACCTGCACCTATTACACACAAGGATTCAATGAAGTTTGAAGGATATGAATTTCTTACAATACTTAGTAATTTAAAGGATTCCAAGGAATTTGATTATGTAATTGTTGATACTAAATCAGATAGCCGGGATGCAACTTATTGTGCATTAGAGTTAGCTGATACGGTTTATATGGTATTTACACAGGAAATATCGTGTATTAACAGTAATGACAGCTTTTATTCGGCACTTAAGGATGTAAGCTTTGATGTATCAAAGTTTATGTATGTAATTAACAGGGTAAGAAATCAGTCTGAAACAGGACTTGGAACAACGGAGATTGAAAGCACGATACCATATAAGTGTGCCGGACACATGCATGAAGCCTCAGAGATGACAAAGGCACATAATAAGGCAGTACCACTTGTGTATACGGCTAATAATACTTTTACAAAGGATATTGATATGTTTATATCTGGAATAACTGGAACACCCGTTGTAGAGAATAAAAAACGTGGTTTGTTCAAGAGGTAATAGAAAATGCAGAACAATATGTTTGGAAGTAGGAATTCAATGCTTCAGCACAGGCTTAATTCTGTAACAGAAAAAAAGCAGGAAGTAATTCAGAATGTAACGACACAGTATATAAGTGCAACTAATGAAGAACAGGCTTATATTGATCAGATTGTAAAAAATGTAGGCGAAAAATTTGCTACAGAGCTTGCTAATTTTGGTGAAACAGAGGAAGTAAAAAGGCAGATTAATGATTATATAAGGGAGCAGGCAGAACTGCTTCCTCCAACCGTTAATTTTGAAACCAGACAGCGAATTATTAAGCTTGCTATAGATACAACTGGACTTGGACCGCTAGAACCATTATTAAAAGATCCGGAGATAACGGAAATTGTTGTCCAGAGATATGACAAAATAATGATTGAAAAGAAAGGTAAAATTCAGGATGTAGATGCCGGTTTTAATTCAGAAGACCACCTTGTAATTGTTATTAACAAAATAGTGCAGTCAAAAGGTAAAACTCTTAACCTTATGACACCCATAGTGGATGCCAGACTTGATGATGGTTCTCGTGTTAATGCTACAATACCGCCAGTTACACCCGATGGAGCTACATTATGTATAAGAAAATTTTCGCAGCACAAACTTGGACCTGAAGAATATCTGAAATTTGGTTCGGTGGACGAGAAAATGCTTAAATTCCTTGAGATGGCTGTTATAGGAAAAGCAAATATAATAATAAGCGGAGGTACTGGTACCGGTAAGACGACTTTCCTTAATATGTTATCTAATTACATACCCAAAGGAGAGCTGATAGTAACCATCGAAGATACATGCGAATTACAGCTACAATCTCCACGAGTAAGACGAATGGAGACAAGAACCAGTGTCGCTACATCTGACATGATGCAGGTAGATATTGCTATGGAAGTTAAAAATGCGCTCCGTATGAGACCTGACCGAATTATTGTAGGTGAAATCCGAGACGGCGCGATTGTAGATATGTTATCTGCCCTGTCAACAGGACACGACGGAGGACTTGCCACAGTACACGCCAATTCACCACACAATCTTTTAACTACCCGTATGCCAATTCTTTACGGTCAGAATAAAGACATGAAGATGACAGAACATGCACAAAAAGTTCAGTTCTCGGAATCTATCGAACTTGTAGTTCAGTTAAGACGATTTAGAGATGGAAAGAGAAGAGTTGTAGAAATTACAGCCATAAATGGTCTTGACGATGAGGATAATGTAGTTCTTAATCCAATTTTTGTTTATAACGAATTCAAACAGAGATTTGAAGCAACTGGATTTATACCAGAAAAAATATTAGATAAAGCAATGCTAAATGGTGTTGAGATAGATAAGAGTATCTTTACTCCACCGGAAGACTAAAGAAAGGAAATATTGTTTATGTATAATGAGTATGATGATGAGAACGAAATAATGGAAATGGAAACCGCAGCAGAAGATGCAGAGTATATGGAAGGTGTCAATGATGCTAATATGTCAGATGAACCTGTTATAGAGGGCGATGTTATCCCTCAGGAAAACATACCAGACAAGCAGGATGAAACCAAGGAAGAAAAGTTTATCCGCCTTGCAGAGGTAAGGGTCGGAAAGGCACTAAATGCTATTCAGAGGCTTGGAAATCTGTCTAACAAATCTGCTTATCATTACACAGATGGTCAGATTGAGCAGATGTTTGGAACACTTGAAACGGAGATTGCAAGAGTAAAAGCAAAATTTTCTGCAAAGAAAGATACAACGGAACCTTTTAAGTTTAAATAGTCATTTGTTTCAAGAGGAGAAATTTTTATGAATAATTTAACAGCAATGGTTATTATTCTTGTTTCCGCAGTTATCTTCTGTTTGTTATCTATTATTATAATTAACATAACAGACAGAAGAAGCCTGCTGGGAGTGGATGATGACGACTTTATTACAAAGTATTTTAATAATAAAAAGAAGTTTTTAAGACAGTATAAGATTTTTGCAAATATGACAACCTATGTACTGCTTGTGGTAGTTGTCATGTGTATTATAGGCGGCGCAGCATTTTATTTTACTCAGAATGTATTTATTACAACTGCAGGTGCGATTATAGGCTTTTTTTTGCCTGACTTCTTAATCAAGATGTTCTCAGGATTTAAAAAAGATGATTTTGATTCAAAGTACGGAGCATCACTAATGACACTTGCAGCAAGCTTAAAGGCAGGATTATCAATACAGCAGGCAGTTGAGGAGTTATGTCTTTCAAAGTTTGTGGATGAGGATATGAAGGTCTTATACAGAAATATAAACTCACAGATTAAAATGGGGGTAAAAGTTGATAAGGCATTTGCTGATTTTGCAGAGGAAACACAGAGTGTGGATGCAAGGGATGTAGCCTCTGCAATAGCACTACAGGAAGAAATTGGTGGTAACGAAGCAGAGACAATAGAAACCGTTGCCCGCACTATTGCCGACCGACTGGATAATAAGACTACAATCAAGTCATTAATGACTGATTCAAAGATGATGATTAATGTTTTTATGTGCGCACCAGTCGTACTTATTGCGATGTTAGCGTTTCTTATGCCAGATATCTTTGAATATTATACAAGCTCAGTAAAAGGTGCGGTTACATTAGTTGGTCTGATAGCAATTATGTACATAAGTGTATTTATAGCTTCAAAGATGCGTAAATCAGCACTTAATATTTAAAGGGGGAAAAATATGTTAAACAGTATTTTAGGAGCGTTGAACAGTATTTACGGAGTATTCGACAATCTTTCGATAAGCGTTATATTTGCATTGGTTATATTTATATCCGCTGCATGTATAATCCTGATTATTGATGATAAGCAACGCAGGAAATCAATTTATTATGATCCTAACGATTGGTTCTTCCATGATTTTAATAATAAGTTCTTTGATATGATGTTTACCAAGAGGGCTGATACAGAAAAGGTAAAAACAGAAAAGGCGTATGAAGTTGCACAGAAAATTGGTATTAACTCTGCTGAATACGCAAGAAACTGTTATGTTGCCGGTATCGGAGATTCCGGCATAAAAAGTGTCGTTGTAATGCGTATATACGGCGTAACTGTTCTTTTGGTGGGTATTATACTTTATGTACTTACACAGATAGTAATACTTCCGGTATTGTGTGCAGTGATAGCGTATTTGCTTGCTTTTATGCCGCAGAAGGCGCCTAATTCTGCCGCAAAAAGAAAGAAATTTCAAGTTGAAGAAGAACTCCCACGATTTGTTGAGCTGTTGTCTATAGCGTTACAGCTTAAAATGCCAATAGATCAGGCTATAAGAAGAACTGCAGAAAAGGTGGATAATTCTTTTTCAAGAGAGTTGCTTGAAATTATGGAAAAATCCAATATAACAAGCATGGGATGGGTAGCCGCACTTGAAGATATGACAGAGAAGTATGAGGTTCCCGTTCTTAATGATTTTGTGTTAAATATTGTTTCTGCTTATACAAAGGGCGTAGATGTATATGATTCGGTAGTAGAACAGCTTGACAGCATGAAGAAACAGCATCTTAACAATTTAACAGCAAGAGCCAAGGCACTTGACAATAAAATTATGATTCCTATTATGGCCGGCGTACTTGCGCCAATCGTTGTAATGGTACTTTTGCCAACAATGACACAGATAAATTTCAATATTTAAAAAATAAAAAAATTTAAAAATTGTTTAAGGAATTCGACATTGTTTATTACATAAATAATATGTAACAAGTAATTTATACTAAAAAAGAAAGGAAAACTTAAGCATATGTCAGAAGCATATACTTAACAGGGTAAGAAATTTTATGAGTAAGTTAAAGAAGCTTAAGAACGGTTTAAGAATTGTAGTAAAAACTGCAAAGAAGAATGCAGGTGATGAAACAGGTGCATTGACAACAATTGAACTTGTTGTACTTTTAATGGTCGTAATCGGCGTTGTAGCAATAATTGCTACATGGTTCCGTGGCAAAGCAAACAAAACTCTTCAGAAAGCTAACGAAATTGATAGTATCTAATAGTGGATCAAGAAAGTAATACATAAGCCCTGCATTGAGCAGGGCTTATGTTAAATAAGGGTGTATTTCAATGCAAATTGTGTTAATCATAGCATTATCAATATGTATGTTTTCGGATATATGCAAGATGAAGATATTTAACTTTATAACCTTTCCGCTTATTATATGTGGAATCATATACAGATTTATGAGCGGAGATCATATATTCGCAGTTGTATGTATTCTTCTTGGATTATTATTTTTATTAGTGCCGCAAGTAGGAGGAGGCGACAAGAAACTTCTTTTAGGAATATTGTTGTGCGAAGGACTATTTGTAACCTGCAACATAATAATAATAGCTCATCTGCTTACCGTGGCAGCATATTTCATAAATGAATATTTCTTTGTGAAAATGATAATGAAGGATAAAAAAGGCTTATTAAAAAATAAAACCGTAATTCCAATGGGACCGGCTTATACATTAGCCTCGATAGCAGTATTAGCGGGATATGGAATACCGTTACTATATTAAGAAAGAGAGAAAGTTATGCAGAAATTAAAACAGATTGACTGGGAATCCGGGATGAGTGAATCAATTTCATTTCTTTTATTATTCCCATTTGTACTTACATGTATGTATATCATGTTCTATGCAATGCAGACATCATATGTAAGACAATCTTTACAGTATACAGTATATTGTGCTACAAGAGCTGCAGTTGTTTATGATAACTATGACGATGGTGTTGCAAAAGCAAACGAAGTTGTAGATAAGGCACTTCCTCATGGCAGAATGGGTATCACATGGACACAATATACCTTGACTGGAGTAGGTTCTAATGGCTCAAGATGGTCAAAAGGTGTTTTAAAGGAAGGAACACTTCAGGCACAGATAAAGTCTTTATTGCCTTATCAGGGAATGCGTTACAGAACTGTAAGTGCAAACATAATTATGATGGTAGAAAGACCGGTATAGTGAGGCGAGATAATTGAAAGAGAAAAAGAAGTTTTTTGAACAAGGGTATGCAACAACAATATTTATGACATGTATTATCCTAATGTTTGTCATGGGAATAATAATATCAGTTAAAATCGCAGGAAAGTATATTTTAAGGGTTAAGGCCCAGACATGGACTGATGCAATTACAGATGCGGCCAGTATATATAGCACATCCCGCAACGGTTTTGATGAGGGAAAAGCATATGCAGCATTTAATAAAATCCGTAGTTATGCTGACAGTGAATTCAGCTATGGAATAACTTTTAATATGTGGGTAAACAGCGACCAGATTGGTGTAGATACATATTATGAATATCCGTGGCTGGCAGCGGGGAGTTCAAATTCAATGTTTGATTTTTACAGTACCTATCCGGTTGCTCATGTATCTGCAGTTTCACAATTTCTGTATAATGGAAATGAGGAGATTATAGATTATGAAGTCGCTGTTCCATCGAACTCAAACGATACACTTAATATAATAACAGACTCAACTAACCCAGATGGAATAAAAGGTATTACCATAGGAGGTGTAATAAGAAAAACAACTCTGAAAATGCTTGGCGACCAGCTCATGTCACAGGAACTTGGAAGATACAATTATTCAGGGTATAAGGATTCGTGGTGTGGAGAAGTTACATCACAGACCCTATTTACCAGAGATATATTATCTCTGGTTGGAAATCCGGATTGCAGTTCCTATGATAGGAGTAATATAGGTGAATTAAACATAATTAACCCTGACTACAACTGGGGATGGGGTGGAACAAATTCTGAGGGACAATATGCTGAATATCAGCCTACGATAGCTGATCAGAAATTATGCAGTGTAACAGTTGATGGAAATGAGTATATAATACTTAAATTAAAAACTAATTTATCAGCGCAGGTGTTAACTCCCGATGGAGTAAAATCTATGAACATATCATCATTGGATAGTGCAACATTTAATGTGTATGATATTGATACCAATTACTATGATCAATAAGTCTGTCGGCATCCCAGAAGTGGTTCTGGGGTGCTTTTTTCCGCAGATTGGTATACAAAATGATATAACTGGTATACAAAAAATATATTCTGAGGAAATTCTGAGAAAATTTCTAAAATTATAGTACCTTTTTGCTATATTATTTGGTATACTATGCCAGCAGGTAACATTTCCAGTTTTGATTTTTTTACCTTGCATTATATATGTGTAACAAATTTTAAAGAAAAATGGAGGACAAAGTTATGAGAATAACAAAGTTTTTGGCCACAGGACTTGTGGCAGTAATGATGGTCGCAACAGCTACAGGTTGCGGCAGGAACACAGCAGATGGTACAGGCAGCAATAAGAAGGAGACTATCACAACTCCTACTTCTGCAGAGACACATGCTGATGTTAATAATTTAAACAGTTTAGTATCTAGCAATGCTACATCAATGCAGTGGAAGTGGTATGAAGGCACAGCAGAAAAGCTTGCCAATTACAAGTTCACTGATTACAAGACACTTAAGTATGCTGATGAATACATGAAGGACAGAGTAGTGTTTACTGCTGCTGCTGAACAGCTTAAGGAAGACTTGAGTGATTATGAGCAGTATTATCAGGTGGCTAAGATTGCTGCAATCTCTACTGTAAAGAACGCATTTACCAGCAATGGGGTAGATTATAAGAATGTATTTACAACATCAAAGTATAATGACGGTAATGCAGGTATTAAGTCGGTATGTGAAGTCTATCCGATAGATTTCTCAACAGAAAAGAACAGATTAATCTACTTTGCAGGTGTTGAACTTACTGATGGTACAGTTTCAGAGATGATAGGTTCAGTACAGTTTGTTGATCTTTATGTTCCTAAGTTTGTGCAGGGAGATAAGGGCAAGGTACAGGATGGCACTGAAGAAGAACCAACTGGCGGTAAGATTATGTCAGCTGAGTATGTCTTTACTACTGATAATGACCTTGTTACAATGAAATTTACTATGTCATCATATAATAAGGATGCTGATAACAATAAAGATGTTGTTAATTTTGATGGAGACCTTATTGCTAGATAACAAAGCTAAATATTTTTTTCAGGAGTTGTAGCCTCCTGATTTTTAAAGTTAATTCTCATTTTTCTTCATTATATATATATTCTAAACCGTTCTGTCAGAAACAGGGCGGTTTTTTAAATTTCTTCATTTTTTTAACGATTTTCCGTGTATTTATTGCATAAATAAAATAGACAGATATTTTACCTTGCATAGATAAAATATATAAAATCAGAAAGGATATACTTATATGAAGAAACGAATATTCAGGAAAAATTTATTTCGCTTGACAGGAGCTGCCATGACTACAGTGATGGTATTAGGCAGTACTGTACAAGCATGGGCGAAATCTGGTGGTAATGAAATCATCTCTGCCGACAATGTAGCAGGCGGAGGCTCGTCCACGGACGACTATTACAGCAATGTGGATCTTGATGATTACGACAGCTGGTTAAGAGATCTTATAAGCGAGTGCATCTCTAAGAGTGATTCAAAAGAAGATTATCTTCCGGGTGGCGTATACCACGATACTCATGTAAGACAGGAGCATTATGAATTTAATGAACCCCGTCTGGAAGACGGAAGCTGGCAGTTCGATGTTGAGGAATGGGGTGTTTCGGTAACTGATCCGGTAAATTATGAGCGTGATGATGGGAATTATACCAGATCTCAGACAAACCGTTATAATGACACAATTTCGATAGTAGATCTGTCACATTCATGGGAAAATTATTCGGAACAGGCATATCAGATATTTCTTCCTATAGAGGGCAAATTATCGGTGAATCATTACATTAACTCTGATTCATACAGGAGAGCATTTGATGAAGGAGGAAGCATTAATGTGTACCATCCGTGGTATGATGAAACCAGACATGACGGATGTACATACACAATTAATGAATTCAGCGACTATCTGAAAGAAACAGAGAAGACAATAGAGGTTGATTCATCAAATGCCCTTACGAAAGTAATACGCGACCAGACAGAGGTAGGAGCAAGAACAGGTCGTTTTGTAGCCGAGCTGACGAACACCAGAACAGGGGAACTGATAACAGCAGAAACCCTGGTATTGAAAGATATAAATGGAACACCAAGGATAACATTTTCAGGGCTGCCGGATGGAGATTATACGGTTACATGGTATTCAGAACACGATGCATGGTTTTATACATATGAGCAGTGGTACTGTGAAATGTATGTGTATGTAAAAGAAACAAAGAGAGCATTGTTATCCTATGCCAGCTACTACGAAAAAACGTCAGACAGGAAATATACGGACAGTTACTGGATGCAGGATGAAATCCAGCCTTATTCATTTTCAATGAGCGGAGGCGGTGATGTTACAATAACAGATGGCGGCGAAGCGTCAACATGGGAGCTTATCAAGTAAATGAAAGTCAGGGGAAATATGAAAAAAACATATGATGAGTATTACAAGGTCTGTGACATACTAAAACAGCTTCCGCTCTGTACATACATTCCGTCAGATTATGACCTTGATTATATGTCTGACTATTTTGAAGAGACATTTGAGTTTATTGTGTATATAGCGGAATATCATGCAGTCACGAAAAATGAATATTCTAAAAGGCAGCTGAAAAAAGTAGAAGATATGCTGTATGACCGTTTAGAACTGGTAGAAAAAACAGAATAAAAACAAAAAATACCTATCGTAGTGATTGCGGTAGGTATTTTTTTACGCTAAAATCTGCACAACAACAAGGCTGTGCCATGAGAAAAAATTAAGCAATAATCTTGATTATCAGAAATGATTACTATATACTTAAGATAAGAATAAAGTATTTATTTTTCTGTCATAATATATATAATGGCATTAACAAAGGAGACAGAGATTTTTAACTTGCATATGTTATTGTGTATGATTATGTAAAATGGAGAAACAATAAAATAGGAGCAATTCCTGTTACATTAAAATTTCAGGGATTGCTGTGGTGGCACTTTCCCTGTTGATATAGAGAACCATTAAAGGGAAAGGAGAAAGGCTTATATGGAGGTGATTAGTATGATAAAAAGAAATACTCTACCTATAAAAATTGAATTACCAGTTATCCCAGCTGAAAAGAGTGATTCATTTATCAGATTGTCCAATAAAACCAGATTAACGGATGAGTCATTGAAAAAATGCGCTAAAACACTCAATAAGTTTAACCGTACAAAATAATGAAAGAAAGACAATATATTCAAGATTTTAATTTTAACATTAATGTTTTATCAAAGTCTGATAAAGAATTCCTTAAGACATTTTGTACTGGAACGAACTACCCAGAAAAAGCAATTGGAGAATATCTTTATTCAGATGAAGTGTTTTCGGATATGGAAACAGGAGATGCTGTAACATATTTAGTAACACACACTGATAATACTAAAGAGAAAGAAATTGTAGCATACTTTTCTTTAGCGGCTTCTTCATTACCTTACTATTTCAGAGATGTGGATGATGAAGGAAACGGCTACACAACTGACATATTATGTGGAATTTCTGCAATTAAAATAACCATGTTTGGTGTCGATGTAAAATATCAAAATGTGTTTTATAAAGAAGGTAATGAAGACAAACCAATCGCTGCATGGATTTTTGAAGCAATAATAGGTATAATTGATGAAATGGCTAGAAATACAATGGGAATAAAGGCTATTTACTTACATACATTACCAAGAGCTAAGGCTTTTTATTGCAGAAATTACATGAAACCAGCAGGAGATTATTTTCATCCATTAGCAGAATGCGATGACGACTTAGAAGTTCTATACATCTTAATACGAAAGGTGCAAGGATTAGATCAGAAATAATTGCTAAATTCACTCAAATATAATATTGCCACCCAAAATACAGAAACTGGTACTTTTCTTTACAGATTAGTACCAGTTTTTTATTTTGGATATATAAGACATTTTAATGGTAAATTTACAACATCACTTATCAAAATATAACTCTTTTCCTGAAAATGGAAAGAGTTATTTTTTTATGCTTTTGTGTAAATGTATATACATTTACGGAAAATTCCTTTCCAAAAAATGGCAATTACTTATTGTACAGGTTTTCTGTACAAAAGGGTTACTTTTTAGGAGGGAAAAATGACAGAAGCAATAAAAAATGAAGTAAGACAGCGGACAATTTTTTTGCTGCAAAAAAGAGATGAAGCAAATGAAGAAGAAAGGAACAAAATAATTGCAGAAATTGCAGAAGAGAACATCTCCTATATTGAAGGTTATGTCGTAAAAAGGTTTTCATCTTTTGGTACAGAGGTTGTGCAGGAGCTTATAAGTGAATGCACCATAGCTTTTATGAAAGCCATGAATACATACATTATTAATGATATCAGCCTGTATTCGACCTATGCCAAGTTTTTCTTTAATAATGCTGTATATGAGTATTTTAGAAAAGAAAAGGGAATAAAAGCAGCTTCACAGCAAAGCATAAGCGTGTTGAAGAATTGCATCAAGAAACTCAATATTGATGAGGATGATGTAATGATACATATTCCGCAGCTGATGGAAGATCTGGGGTGGAGTGAACAGCGCATAAAAAATACTTATTATACCATGGCTCTTCAATATGTCGTATATGATTTTTCGCAGGCAGATGAAGGTAATATTGAATTATCAGAGTTTACAGAGGAAATTGCAATATCAAATGTTACGAGTGCCGAAATCAGGGATATTGTAAGGCGCATATTAACACCAAGAAAGCTTGCGATTCTGGATGCTAAATATGATATGGGATTTTTTCCTGAAATACAGGAGATGAAGAAAAAAATGACTACAACTGATGCACTTAATTTATACCTTGGCGAAAATCATACAAGTAAATATTACTGTGCGACAATTACGAATATTTTAAAAGAGCTTGGGAGAAATAAGAAACTGGAAAGAATTTTTGCAGGGTAAAAAGACAGGAGAAAAATTTTATGGATACTACAAATTTTAAATATGAAACAGATATACTCTTAAAAGAATATTTTGCCACGGAAGATGAAGAAGCAAGGAGAAAAATTGTATCGGGTATAGTCGAATTGAATTATCGCCTGATATATAAAATTGTTGGAGAAGACTGGGATTGGTGTGATGATTTCGAAGAGCTTATTAATGTGGCCATTATTGCAATAATGGAAAAAACCTGTAAATATAAAATCAATAGTGGGGCAAATTATTGGAGTTACATGGAAAAATACATGAACCAATATATAATTAAGTACCTTAATGAAAATTCTGTACAAAGCTATTATATAGGCATGAATATAAACAAAATAAAAAACTGTGTAAGAAAGAATTTCCCTCAATACTTATCCCATTTGGATCAGCTCAAGGACATAGCACCGCAGCTTACGGAAAAGCTCAATATGTCCGAATACGAAATCAGGTCTGCCATAGATATTTTAAACAAGAGTAATATTGTATCACTTGATGATACGATAGTAACTCCGGCAGGCGGAATAAATCCTGAAAAAGCATCATTGATAAATTTAAGTATGGAAGAACTTGGGGATATTATAAAAAACTTCAGTGATGAGGAAAAGGAACTGCTTCTGTGTATCTATGATGGATACATAAGCAAACCAGAAATAGTAAATGAACGATTAGGTACGAAATATTCTGCAGATGAAATAGAAGCCAAGGTAATGCATCTTAAAATAAAAATACGAAGCATATACCGAAAAAAGAACAGAAATAAGGAAAAAGAATCTGATAAGGAAAATAATGTCCATCACATAAATGCAGAAAAAATGATGAATATAATTCAGGACTTAACGGGAAAATAATTCACTAAGTTTAAGCGACAAGATGCCGCCTGCTGGCAAACAGATTGGTTAGAAAATTTTAGAATAATAAGAAAAAATGACCAAATGGATGGTATATATAAGAAAATAAGAAATGAAGGGGGCCTATGGCATGACCAAAAAAGACATTATTGAAATTAAATCACAATATACATTGGAGGACTGTGGAATACTGAGACTGTGTGGGTGCTATGTTGATGGTGAGCGCAATAAGATAACACAGTTTAATGAGAATTTTCTTAATCTTCCTGAAGAGGAGAAGCATAAGTATTTTGATATATTTAAGAAGACTCTTTCAGGAACACCAGGAAAGAACCTTGTTGATATGAAGTTTAATGTTGATGCGTACGCTGATGAGGGTGCAAGAACATTTTTAATGAACTTAAGAGACAGCGGTCTTAAAGATGAAAGACTTCTTGATGAGTTCTATGACAGGATTATCAATAATTACAGTTATGTTGGTAATTATCTGATTCTTCTTATTAATCAGGTGTATGACATTCCTGGAATTACAGCTGATAATATTGGTTTGGAAGATGCATCTGATGATGTTTACGACTATATTTTGTGCTGCGTATGTCATATTAATCTTTCCAAGCCGGGACTTGGATATGATGAGGAAGATAACAATTTCCATGACAAGAAACCAGCTCATATGGTAGATGTTCCGGATGTTGGTTTTCTGTTCCCGGCATTCAATAATAGAAGTTCAGATGAGGATATGACGCTTTTCTATACAAAGGATATAAGCAAATTTGAGGACGGGCTTATTGACTGTCTGCTTGATTGTGCTATTCCGCTTCCGGCCAAGCAGCAGAAGGAAATATTTACATCACTTATAAGTGAGACGCTTGGTGAAGATGCTGACTTTGAAGTTGTGAAAAATATCCATGAAAATCTTGAGCAGATTATAGAAGAGAAGAAGCAGGAAAATCCGGCACCGATTATGCTTGATAAGACAGAGATGAAAGATCTGCTTGAAAAGAGCGGGGTTAAGGAAGAGAGACTTGGCAATTTTGAAGAACATTTCGAGATGGCCGCCGGAGATGAAAAGCTCGCGGCATCAAATGTTTCATCTGGAAAGAAATTTGAAGTAAAGACGCCAGATGTTGTAATTAAGATTAATTCAGATAAGACTGACATTGTAAGCACTCAGGTTATTGACGGCAGACAGTGTCTTGTAATTCAACTCAATGATAATGTAGAGGTAAACGGAATATCATTGAGAAATTGAGAAAAAGAATTATGATCGGTGAAAGAGACAGTGGTAGCGTATATTTGCGCATTAACCACTGTCTTTTTGCATCTAAATAATGAATTGCATCTTGGTATATATATAAAAACAGAAAGGACTTATTTGTATGTTAAATGAAGCACAGCAGGAAGCTGTAAATACAATCAATGGTCCGGTGTTAATCATAGCCGGAGCTGGTTCAGGGAAAACTCACAGTCTTATAAGCCGTATTGTAAACATGTACAAACATGGTATCAATATGAACAATGTACTTATGCTTACATTTACTAACAAGGCGGCAGATGAGATGAAAATGAGAGCAGAAAGGGAATTACCGGGGATAAGTAATGACCTAACGGCGTGTACTTTTCATTCATTTTGCGTAAAACTTCTGAAAGAATATGGTTCCATGGCAGGAATAGGAGACTTTACAATCCTGTCTGAAAACGATTCTGCAGATGCTATGGATGTAGCAAAGAATAACATGTATGAGTATCTGAAAAACAATGATACAGAAAGGTATGAGCTGTATAAGGACGAAACCATTCCGCCATACAAAAAAATACTTGGAGCATATTCTTTATCAGTCAATACCGGGCGATACTTCAGGGATGTATTAATGGAAGATTCAAAATTAATGATGCACGCCGACATATGTGAAGAGCTGGTTGAAGCATGGAAAAAGTATAAGCAGTCACATATGTATTTTACTTATGATGATTTGCTTGTTATGTGTAATGAGATGCTAAAAAACAATAAAAGTGTACAGGATAAAGTAAAACAGGTTTACAAATATATCATGGTAGATGAGTACCAGGACACTAATGAGCTTCAGTTGGAAATGCTTAAGCTCATCACTGACGAAACACATAACAATATATGTGTGGTAGGTGATGACTTTCAAAGCATATACAGATTCAGAGGAGCTAATTTTAAGAATATTCTTAATTTCAGGAATCTGTACAAGGATACCAAAATCATAATCCTGAATCAGAATTACAGATCAAATCAGGAGATTCTTGACACAGCAAATGCAGTAATATTATCCGGCAAGGAGAAGTTTGAGAAAAACTTGACAGCACAGTTTGCGGAGCATTACAAGCCGGACATAATAAGACACTATTCATCATCAGATGATATTGATTACATATATGACGAAATCGTGAAATATCAGTCAGAGAAAAAGCCTCTGCGTGAATTTGCTATACTTTTCAAGACCGGAAGGGAATCATATCTGTTGGAAGCAAAGCTTAACAAGGCAGGAATACCATATGTAAAACATGGTGGTCCTAAGTTTATGGATAAGGATTATGTAAGGGATGTTTTAGCACTCCTTAAGTTTGCAAACAACCAGAGAGATGAACTTTCATTCAATCGTATTATTAAAATAATCAGAAATATTGGCTCAGTCAATGCCAAGAGACTTTCGGATGGAGTAGTTGCATATGGAATGGAATGGCTGCTGTCAGACGAAAATAAGAAGAAAAGATATTACAATGACTTGGAAAATTTCTGCAACTTCATAAGAAAAATAAAAAATGAACCACTTGCGGACCAGATACATATGATTGATGATTTCTATTTTCGTCAGATGTTTATACTGTATGAGACAAGCAATATTAAAGCCACAGACAAGGAAGCACTGATTGAAAAGAATAAGGATAACAAGAAAGAATTTGCCATTTTCTACGAAATGATAAAGGGATACTATACAGCAGAGGAATTTGTCTATGCAATGACTCTGGATGGTATTAACATGAATGAAACGGATGATGCCATAGTGCTTTCTACAATCCACTCTGCAAAGGGACTGGAGTGGGACAGGGTATATATTCTTAACTGTACCGACAAGACATTTCCTAATCCATGGTGTGATGAGGATGAAATAGAGGAGCAGAGAAGATTATTTTATGTTGCAATTACAAGAGCAAGACACAAACTGGTGATTTTTGCACCGTTTTATGTGGATGCATATGGCAGACCACAGGAAGCCGACATCAGTCCTTTCTTAAGTGAGAGTTCACAGATAATAAGTACATACGAACTACAGAACCTGTGGGAGTATGCAAATCTGCTAAAAAATTAGAATACTGTAATATCCACGAAAAGGCTCTGCGCATACAGAGCTTTTTTGTGTCCCCAATAATTCAAAAATCAGACAAAACCTTGGTATATATAAGAAAAAAGGAAAGTAGAAAGGCTTTCAGAAAGAGGCATATTATGGATGCTATGTCAGATAATGTATTATACCAGTTGCAGTTAATGATGAACGATTTTAAACTATGGTGGAGCGGTATATACGCCATTCCAAAGGTCAAAGCATATGTATTTTCTTTTGCAGTGATTCTTTTGCTGTATATAATCAGAAAGGTATTTGCAAGGACATTCCTCAAGCTTAAGTCAGACGACAGATATATGAGAAGAATGCATCTTCATACAAGGGCAGTAAAGATTGATGCGCCAGTATATCTGACAAGAATCGATTACGGATATCAGAGCAGTAAATTTAAAGCAGTGCCATTTGGTATATTCTACGGACTGGTTATGGCATCGTTTATAGCATCTGTGATAGGAGTGCATATTGCGGGTGGATATGGACTTATACCGTTTGCAATGTATGTCATAAGCCGCTTTAAGGAGTATTCTCAGACAGCGGCATAAATAATAAGAACTGTATACAGCTTATACAGCTGTGTATGGTTCTTTTTTTATGGCTAAACAGAGCTTACTGTATGCCAGGAATCATATACTGTTGTATAGCTGTCTCAAAAAAATAATACCATATTGTAATACACCAAAAGTCCGCTGTGTTTCATAGATAAGTGTATATTCATTCACTATATCAACAATATCATTAAAAACTTTCAGAAGTTAACATTAACTTTCAAAAGTTAATCGCTACAATACCGCTACTACACCAAAACAATAATAAAAGTTACCAAATTCAGACCAAAAGTTAGTAAAACAGCCCCTAAAGTTACTGTAGGGGTGTAAAAGATGTATAAAAAGGGGCTGAACCAGTACTTATAGGAGTATAAAATTGGTTTAATGGAAATAAGCCTGCTGCCAGTCTGAAAGAGATAGGAAAAGTCGGCCGGAATAGGATGCAAAACGGATTGTAAAGGTAAAAGAAAACTGGCAGGACGGAGCGGGTAGCGGACTTGTGCTGTATGTTAATTTAATACAACAATCCCACAATAAAAGCGTTAATAAGACTTAAATACCAGTACTGTAAGGGATACGAAAGGGGTGCGAAAGGGGAATAAAAGGGATATTCCCAACCAGAACTGGGTGTTGCAAAACCGTATCACAACCGAAAGTGTCAGGTATAGTGGAATGGAGAGCGAAACCGTAGGAACGGGGTCGTCTCACAACCAAAACCGAGTAATAGAGCCATCTCACAACAAAAGAGAGTAAAAAAGAATCGTCTCACAAGCGGAACAGCGGAAATTTTTAAGAACAGGAGAGATAGTGGGAGAAAATCTGATATCAGAGTTGTGATATACAATTTTGGTTGTGAGATGAAGAATGGTATCAGTATTGTGATATACAGAATAAAAGAAGATAAGAAGAAAAGTATATCATAATGATAATATACAGTTCTGCTACCATATGAGTTCAAGTATATCAGTATTGTGATATACAAAATGCTATTATGTTGGGAAACATGTATATCATAATAGTGCTATACAGAATTATTTTGCGGAACAAATCTGTATAGCATAATAGTAATATACAATAAATACAAGGGATGGAGCAATGTATATCTGTATTGTGATATACAAGCGGCGTAAAAGAAGTAAAAAAATATATCATAATAATAGTATACAGTAATAGATTACAGTATTGGTTGTGCGATGAAAATAAATCAGAATTGTAATATACACTATCCACTGCCAGTCTAAGCAGGACAAAATGGGGCAAAACGGATGGATATGGCAGCAGATACCAGAGGAAAACTGTTAATGTTCCTGTAACATGGCTGCTGTAATCTGCAGACAGTTATGGTATAAAAGGGTGCCTTAAGGGTGCATTTGCGGTATAGGGGGAAATACGGAAGTGTTCACGCCAGAACAGGTCTGCTGCCAGTACATCCTGTATGAAGAACGGAGCTGAAGTATCCGGCTGGGGAACAGGGCAGGAGTGCTTTTAGGGTATGGTTTGGGGTATATTTGCGGATATTTTGACAGCAGTAATAATTGGCGAATCGCGCTACCGAATAAATTTTTGTTGTGACGATTACATGATCCTGCAGAAGAGCGGAGCTGCAATCCGTGTGAATGGATATGCATTTGCAGTATGAGAAAAGCGTGAAAAATATCTATAGCAGAACAGGACTGCTGCAAATGACGCATAGAAATCAGAACTGAAATATCCGATTTGCAGAACGAATCGGAAGTGAAACAGTTATGGCAGCAGAGCGGGCTAATACTGGATATTTACAATATTCCTGACTGGAATACAGATCAGAACAGGACTGCTGCCAGTATATTCTGTATGAAGAACAGAGCTAAAGTATCCGGCTGGAACGCTTTTGTTAATATTAATAATCCTATCTATAACCCTTCTTTCTTGTAAATCATGGCATATTGTTATGATACGGTAGTTTAGGTTGTTCCCATCCAAATTTTACATCCGTTCTTCTTTTACAGTATATACACATATCAATCACTCCTTCTTATAATTCACACTCATCGGATGCCAGCTCATGTCAAACCCAAAATGATACTCCAAACATTCAACAATCTCATCTTCATTAAATGCAAGTGCTTTCATTTCCCTTATGATGATATTTTCAAAATCATCCTCATCATCAATTAATCCCATAAGATAATTGATGAGATATTTTAACTTTTTACCATGCTTTCTATAATCTGCTAACTGTTTCCGTGTATTTTCTGTTATCATTTTAATTACTCCAATCCTTGTAAATCTTAGTTTCATTCGGTCATATCATAATCGCCATCTAATATATCTTTAATCTGTTCACATAACGATGATAATTCATATGCTTTTATATAGTCTGCATCGTTTCCTCTTTTATCGGCAATTTTCATTTTTGACTCTTGACATTTTATGGTATCTTTTAACAAATCTATCGTTATAGCAACTCTTTCATCTAATGACAGTTCTCTTGTGTACATATATTTCCTTTCCTATATCGAATATGGAAATTTTAGTTTCATTTACTTATTAGCTTTATACACACCAATATTCTTCTCCGTCCATTGCTCTTTTAACTTCATCAATAGATAAATCATATAAATCAGCAACGAAATCTATTGCACTATCAATGCTTTGTAACGAAGCAAAAGTTCTTCTATATCTAAGACAACTAATAGCTTGCTGCAAATTTCTCTCTTTGCGCAATAAATCCTGTTGCTTAACTACTGCATATTTTTCGTAATTGTTTTGACTCATATTTACCTCCAATCTTCCAATGAAACACGTATTTACATGTAAATCTTAGTTCCTTTTGATATATTCAGCTAATGCACATCCTGTGCAAAGAAATCTATTTGCCTTGTCATTCATCTGTCTACAAGCTCTGCCATAATATCCACATATACAAGGTACATTACACTTACTTTCATCACTTTCAATGTTATTTTTGATACAATTTTCTTCAAATTTCTTTTGCTTTTCGCTTGTTATAATTGGAAACATATCATCAACCCCCTTTTCTTATACCGGATCGAATCCGAAATTACAGAAACCTGTCTCATCAGATATATAATCTGAAATATCGTCCATGGTATTAATACTCTCCGGAATATCTATTTCTTTTGGCAAAGCGTTTTGTAAGTTATGATCGTTATCCGTATCCCATTCAATATTTATTACCTTTAGCATATAATCACCTCCTGCTTCGCATTTGCATATTTGTGCGTAAAATATATAGCGTTTGCTATTGCTATAGTTTGTTTTGTTACGGCTCTCCTAAATACTTCAGTTCCGTTGTCTGTTACAACTACATCATGTTTGTCTCTTTTGTAATTCTATTTGTTGTATTTGATTTTACTATCTCAAGAACCTTGTTAATACATTCTATAATAACATCCTTATATGGAGTACCCTCATAATAAGAACACTCTTCGTTACCCAAATCCTCTAATTGACTTACAACACTATTCACATCAAAAGCTGTATCTAATTCATCTATTCTGTCTTTAATAGTGTTTCTTTTATAATCCATATTTATAATATCTTTTTCTCTCTCATAAATATCATCAATAAGCGATTTGACATCTTCTATATCTACTAATTTACCCAACACCTTGAACCTCCTTATTATTTCCTTTACCTATGTATGTATATACGAAAAACTATAGTTTAGGACAAGCTAATTTTCTCCTATATTTCCTATATAACTACATATGCACCCTCTATTTCTTTTCTTTATATGGTTTTATATTTCAATATTTATATGCTTCATAAGTGTAATTCCATATATAACAAATCATATATAGTTTTCATCATTGAAGGATTATCTGGCGGGATATAGGTAATAGACTCGTTCCGGATACTTGTTTGATTAGTGTCGAAATATAGATGTCTGCTGCCATGTCTGAAAGTGCTGCAACAGAACGGACAATTCTCCAGTATTTTATTTGGTAAAAGTGTAATGAGAAAAAATCTTTCCCCGCTTGGTATATATATCAAATAAAAGCAGGAGAGAAGGTGTATAAATGATCAATTTCACTAAGAGTTATTATGCTCTCATAGATAATAAAATTACAGATAAAGAGCCGGTAGGCTACTGTTATTGTGATGCGCATAAAGGTTATATCAGTGCAGCATATTGCAAATCCCACAATTGTCTGCATAAAGATAAAGGGCATATTTGTACATTCTTTATCCAGAACAAAGAACACCAGTATTTTATACAACAAAAGCGGAAAAAGGATGATGCAGCATTATATAAAAGACTTAAATCCATGTATTTTGAAAATATAATTGACTGCAGAACTTATAAAGACATTGAGCGGCGCATCCAGAACCGCAGGCGAACAAAAGAAGATGTAAATGCAATATTAGACAGATTATGTGTGCTTGCAGAGTATGTAAAATCTGCAAAAAATTAGAATAGAAGTGTTCTTTTACGTTTGCGATTATAATGCCTGCTGCCGCAATTACAGTTCGGAAACAAAACACACAAAAAATAACCGCCCCAGTCCTTGCAAAACATGGGCGGTTATTTTAATCAACCATAGGGGCTAACCGTCTATCGGTAGCACTCTTTTTACATAATCATATTATCACTAATATGATTATATGTCAATTTTTCTGAAATTCTGCTTATCCGGATTGGAAAGCAGGGAAGTGGTGAGCTTGTATATTCTTATGTGTTTGCCTGTTCCTTTTTCTTATCTTTTTCCTCATATTTCTGCAGAATCCTGTCTGCTTCGCCTGTAAATTTGAAGCTGTTCTCCTCAGCAAACTTTCTTATTTCTCTATAGTGCGAGCCTGTAACTTCAACTTTGGAATTACTATATTTTGCGTCTGTAATAGACATAGCCTTTTTATAAACAGCATCATTTCCTGTTAGACGGATATATACATGAAACGGTTCTGCACCTTCCGTAATCCATCTTGTTACTTCTTCTTTGTAGCTGCCATTAACAGCCATATCCCTTATTTTTTCGTCCGTTATGCTTATAGAAAATCCATTCTTAAGCAGAATATTACCGATTTCTGCAGCCCTGTCTTTATACGCACCTGTGAAGCGCGTCAGCTTTTTGATCCATTCGCCATCATCCCAGACATAACCATGAGCTTTTACAATATTCTTAAAGTCATCATTTTTCTTGTATTTGAGTATTACCTTATATACTCCATAGCTGTTGTATTCTGATATCTCAACAACACCGTCATGCTTTTTCTCTGCCGGTTCAACAGTACTATTTTCTACAGCAGTTTTGTGCTGCAGTTCTTCCTGTTTCTTTTCAATATATTTGTCAATAAAATCCTGACAAAGATTATTTCTGTTATCTATCCAAAACTTTGCGTCTGTCTCAATATTTATGATTTTGTCCGGATTATCCTGCCTGCTGATACAGTCTTCATAAAATTTTATTCTTATTGTATTGGCCCATGCAATCTGCTTTTCGCTTCCTGAAAGTTGTGGGAAACTGTGTTCAAGTGATTTTATCTCTGCCTGTGCATTTACCTGTGCATGTTCTTCTTCCTGTTGCCGCTTTCTGCACTCCGGACACAATCCGCTGAAAAGCTTTTCAACTCTGTACATTCTTTCTTCTGTTTTTCCTGTTACATTTTCCCTGCCTTCATGTCCACAAGCATATGTCCTGTAATACCACGCCATATTTTTCCCTCCAATATAAATTATATTTTCCCATGCAAGTACCTGCCTTACAATTTGTTTTGTTATCTTCTTACCTATATATATACATTTTCTTAAAATTTGGGACATAATATATACAAGAAATCTGCATAAAACCGCTTTTTATCATTGACGGATTATCTGGATGGGAAAGAGGGTGGTGGCAGAAGAGGGTGTACGGAAAATAATGCCTGCTGCCGCAATCAGAACATTACATAGATACCATTTTATATAGAATTTCATAGATCGGAAACAAAACACAAAAAAAATAACTGCCCCTGGTCAGCAAAACTGAGACGATTATTTTTTCAAATCATTTTTAACGGCTAACCGTCTATCGGTAGCACTCTTTTTACATAATCATATTAACACCTACTCGCTTCCCCTGTCAATTTGACGCTCTCCGAATCTAAAGATTCAGAGATTGAGGTAACTTAATTTTCAAAAAAATCCCACCGGATTTAAACTCCGATGGGATAATAATATTAATGTTCCTGCTTTACATTGAGCATCAGGTATTCCTGTATATGCTCATATGTCTTTTTATCATATCTTCCCGCAATCTTACATTTTTTTACCATAACAGCTGCATATGCTCCAGACGGGTTTTTGTAAGATATTCTTCCATAGACAACAAGCATATCCTTCTTGGATTCTATCTTTTCAATTTCTTTTATGACATAAACAGCAGGCATTTTAAATGTAACCATTCTGTATTGATACTTTATGCCATATTCTGTACAGCTAAGCTTTGCATCCTGATGCCATTCGTATCTTAAATCAATGAATCTGTATATAAAATAGAGTAGAACGGCAGTACCGATAAATATGGCTGAATAAACAACCTTAAATTTAAAGAGGAATATAATTGCAGGTATGATACATACAATGCTTAATGCACCTGTAATATTTCCAGCTATAAAAGCTCCTGTTGTACCATAAGGTTTTAATGATTTTAATTCCATTTATTTCCTCCTTTTTGAATGATTTATTTCACAAAAATATGAGCCGTTCCATAACTGATCTTTCCATAAATACTGTCTTAAATTTCTAACAGATCAGAGAACCTAAAAATGTATGATTGTGACGAACTGATATTATTTCAGCCCGAATGACTCTTCCAGGAATCGAACCTGGTGTCGAAAAAATGGGTACAAAAACTGACAGCTTTCCTTGCAAGAGCCAAAAAAGGGCAGCAGTAAGCTGCCCTGCAGATCAAAAAATAAAAATTACTTGCCTGAATTTACAGCATTCTTTAAAGCCGCACCAGCCTTAAACTTAGGAATCTTGGCAGCAGGAATCTTGATATCTTCACCTGTCTGCGGATTTCTGCCTGTTCTTGCAGCTCTTTCAGAAACTTCAAATGTTCCGAAACCGACAAGCTGTAACTTATCACCATGCTTTAATACATCAGAAATGATTTCCACAAATGCATCTATACTGGCAGCAGTATCTTTCTTCGATACCCCAGTCTTTTCTGACATAGCACTGACTAATTCTGATTTTGTCATAAAAGTTCTCCTTATATTAATTATATATTTGCTAACCGATAGGTTAGTAATACCGCATAGGGGAGTCGAACCCCTTGCCTCGACAATTTGTCCATACCCGCCAACAGACAAAATTACCGTGTTCAACCGATGAAACTTATGCAGTACCTAAAATACTCAAATATTGAGAAGGAAAATCCGCATCATTGCAATCCGACACTGGGTTTCTCGTAAACCCATACAATTGATGCGGAATGGTTCCCCTGGGATTTGAACCCAGGACCGTCCGGTTATGAGCCGGATGCTCTAACCAACTGAGCTAGAGAACCAAATGGGCGGCAGGTCAAAAGTATAATTATATACTTGGCTACTTCATATGTTGTACATCATACTTTTCACACCTCTCAAAGAGCCTGCTATTATCTACCCATATGCGTAATGTTATTTTGTGCTGTTTATTCATATATTACTTGATAAGATATCCATGGTTTTCTTATTTTTTTATATATAAACCTTTTGTTCGGTCGGCTCGCACTCTCCGCAATCCGATTATGCCTGGCAGGACTCGAACCTGCACCTCCGACTACTGCGCCGGCGCTTCCTATCCAATTAAGCTACAGACATAACTTATGGATTAAAAAAGTATTAAGTTATGGAACAGTACTGTTCCAATACACCTGGCAGGACTCGAACCTGCATCATGGATCACCAAACCAACGCTTTGCCAGTTAAGCTACAGATGCACCTATTTCAAACAAAAAAACATGAAAACACGCGCGGGGCGGAAGCGCAACAAACCGTCCCAGTACATCTGACGGGAATCGAACCCGTTTCTTAGCAGAAGCTAATGCCTGCCATCAGGCATCAGATGCACCAAATAAAAAAAGGAGGTATATCAGATCAGACAAATTTGTCTGAAAATATACTGATTTCCCTGTGCAGGACTCGGACCTGCCACATATAATATGTCTGCCACCCAGACAGGGAAACGATTATTATGTTATAAAGAGGTAAAAGTAATTAACAATTCGTTCATACATTGTATATATGAAAGTCCAAAAATTAGGACAATGTTTAAAAAAATGACTGTTAGAACAGTTTTCTCAACTCACAGTCTCGCAGACACCCTTACGAACTATAGTCTGCGTTCCCACTCAATTATGACTGACAGGACTTGAACCTGCATTATACCGAATTAACGGCAGTTTACCAATTAACGTACAGACATAATTTATAAATTTATAAATTGATACCCTGCAACCGTATAGGGGTCGATATTTGCAGATTGTCCCCTGCGCTTTCACGGTGTCATTTCTGACGGTATCAAATACTGCATAGGGGAGTCGAACCCCTTACCTCTAACGAAGTGCTTATGTAATAATAAACACCTGCCGTGTTCACCCGTTGAAACTTATGCAATACCATATTTATAAGGAGTAAGCCTAATCAGAAGATGATAAACTAGTATCATTTGCCATTTGTATAGTCGGCAAACTATCATCTACTTTTTAAGTTTAGTTGGAATGACCGGATTTGAACCGACAATTTCTTGAACCCAAATCAAGCGTCTTAGCAAATTAGACCACATTCCAATAATCAGCTATTTTCGTCACAAGGTTGCCACCCTAAGATGCTTTCACCTCATCTAAGTCTTGCCTTCTGCCCTCAACAGGGTTTCTGCATCTCAAACTTAGCCTGCGCTTCCTTAGTTTTACAAAGGGGCTTATCCCTTAAACGCATTTCTAGTCACTAACGCTAATTGAACTCTCGACCATATTCTCAATGGCATAGCTACAAGATTGACGGTCTTTATAGTAGCCAAGCAGGTAACGGGAATCGAACCCGTCTATCCAGATTGGAAGTCTGGCGCACTAGCCGATGTACTACACCTGCATTTAGCTATTTCCTATCATGAGGTTGCAACCCTAAGATGCTTGTTATTCTGATAGGTCTTGCCTTCTGAGACTTGCTCTCTGCATCTCAAACCTAACCGTGTGTCATTAGCTTAACATACTTCATTACAAAGTATAACACCACCACTAGTCACTATCGCTCTTTAACCTCGACTGTATCATCAACAGCATAGTTATGAACTGATAAACTCATAACACTAAACGCATTCGTGTACTTTGAACTCTGCTTAGTGAATTTAAGCCTGTGCCTAGCACAAACTTAACGCCCTCAACGAGAGTCGAACTCGTCTCTCTACCGTGACAGGGTAGCGTCCTAAACCGATAAACGACAAGGGCAAAATGTGTTGTAAAGGAATCGAACCCTTATTATCTGAACCACAATCAGATGTCCTGACCATTAAACGAACAACACAGCGCCGTGTACAGGACTTGAACCTGTGCAACCATAATTAGTGGACCTAAGATTAGCAATCTCGTGCAATACCAACTCTGCCAACACGACATATAAGTGTGTCACACGGGATTTGAACCCGTGACCCTACGATTAAAAGTCGTATGCTCTACCAACTGAGCTAGTGACACAAAAAATGTCTCTACTTGTAGGATGATTTTCAAGACAATAACAGATGTTTTGTTCCTACTTTTGTCATCTGTTTTTACTAACGATTACGCCTGCTTATCTGCATTTATGTAACCGTCTAACGCTTCTAATGAGAATCGAACTCATTTCTCTACTGTGACAGAGTAGTGTCCTAGCCGATGAACGATAGAAGCAAAATAAGTAGCAGGAGAAGGAATCGAACCTTCATCTCTACCGTATGAGCCAATGGCTCTTAATTCGTCCTGCTTACATATATATGATTATCCAGATTTTAGGACAAACATTTTTTATTTTTTCAAATACATGCAGTCAGGAAAAGTGTTATTACCTTTCTGCAATGTATATATATGTTTTTTCTGAATTTAGGACAACCAAAATGAAAAAATATATGTACATATTATTTATGCAATATTACAGGCTCAAATCCTTAATTTTTTTCATATTTTTTTACTGCACCACAACAGTCCTGCTGTGCGAAAACCAATAGCAACAGCCTTCCTCATCTTTATCTTCAAAATACTTGGGAAATGAAATATCCATCATTTTTACAGTCAGTTCAGCATCTTCTTCATCGAGATCTGGATTGATAAAAGGTATGAATAAAGAGATTTTCTTATTCGTTCTTCTAGCCATGAGCATTCCTCATCTGATTGATGTTCATTATTAATAATAGAAATTCTTTTAACATTTGTTTCTATGAACTGCTTTAACGCTGTTTCATTCTTACTGTCTTTACCGGGAATGATATCCGTAACAGAATTAACATCGAATCTTAGCAGATATTTCTGAATATAAGGAATATAATATGAATTTTTGAGATTGATTTTAATAATCATATGCTGTTTTCCTTTCTGATTTAGTTTAATGCATTCATATATACGATTATCCAAATTTTTTGGACAAAAAATTTCAGATTTTTTCTGTCCTAAATTTTCAATTTTCATATATAAGGAATATATAAGGAATAACAAAATAAATGAAGGTGGTTAAGTATGAGCATAGAAGATATGATCGATGAGGCAGTATCTGAAAAGAAAAAAGAAATAGATGACAAGTTTGACGAAATTTCCGTAATTAATATGATAGATTTTAATGAACCTATGAATTTGAAAACATGGGACTGGTTGAACGAAGATACTTCTCTTTTTAATGAACTTGGCAGCAGGAATATTGCTACAGAGGTTGTTAAGAAAATCTTTCCAGAGGCAACCAATGCATACAATGATGTAAACATAGTTACTTTCAGAATCGAAGAATTCTTGTGCGGTATTTCAAAGTTAGGCAATGGTTTGCAGGCAGATACAGAATGGTATCAAAAAATAGAACCGCTTTCGTATAATACATGGTTTTATCGTAATAAAGATTACATGATGGACTCCTATATAAGATATGTAAAGGAATATCTTGAGATTAAAAAGCCTGCCATACCTGATAAAGTAAAGCTTTACTTAAGAGACCGCTATTACAGAAAAAGTATCTGTAATTATTTTACCTATATCTTTGCTCATAAAGCTATAAAAAAAGTCACGGATAGAGCTTATCTTGAAGGTATTATGGAGCAGTGCCAGGCAGCCTATGAAGAGTATCTTAAGGAATGCAACCGTAAAAATAAAGAATTAGACGAAAGACTTTTGGTATTTCAGACAAAGGTAATACCGGTATTGGAAAGGCTTTCGGGAAACATTGGTGAGATGGATGCTTATAATTCAGTGAAGAAAATACCGACAGTTAAAGAGCTTAGAGAAATGATAATCAAAGAAAGCGAGGAATAATAAATGATATGAAAACAGAAATTATGGATTTATTTAATGCCGCATATGGGACAAGTTCGGCAGTCCCTATGGCAATAATAGGGTTTGCAGGAATGATATTAAGTTGTGTATTACTGGTTGTACATTTATTTACATCAGCTAATAATAAACAATTAGAGTTTAAAATTGTAATCACAATGATATTAAGTTCATTGTTATGTTTGTTTGGAGAATATCAGATGAGGAATGACTCATTGAAAAACATAAAAGAAGCAATTCAGGACCAATATTCTGACGCCAGGATCATAGAAGACCAACGGTACAGCGGTACATTCTTAACGCAAGGCAATGAATACTCGTATTCAGTCAAAGATAGTGTAATTACTATATATTTTGAAAACATGGCTGTATCAACGATAAAAGATGGGGTAATCAGTGATATAAGTGACAAAAATATTTCAAAGCCAGATTCAGATTCGGAAGAATTAGATGGCAGAAGCGATACAACAAACTTATTGTTAGGGATTGCAGCTTTGCTGAGTATTATATTCACGATTTCCAACTCAACAAGCATAAAGTTGCTTGCGAAAAAACGTGCAAAGAATACCGAGCTGTTGGAATAGACACATCCGAGTCAGCAGCATCGTGTAATTATTTTTTACTTTTGTCCCAAATTCTCAAATTTCATATATATAAGCATTAGAAATTTATAGAAAAGAGGATTATAATTTCATGACCGAAGGTTCAAAGAAAAAAGAGTATTTTTCTTAGTAGAAGGGAAAAACGATACTTATATTAAGAACATCGAAAAAGATTACCGAATTGTCCGAACAAAGGATCCGACCTGTGCGCTGCAGATGCGCTATATGGATTTACTGCCGAGTATCAGGATGATCGAAAGTGTTAATTGTTGCAGAATTAATGTAAGAAGTATCGAGAATGCTGTTAAAATGTATAATGCTGCGAACAAGTTAGGTGATTATTGAGATATAAGTAAGAAAGCTCCATCCGGCAGTTGTCGGTCGTGAGTAGTTCATCGTAACTTAGAAAGATATTGACAAGCTTCGTCAATTAACTTAAAGTATGAACAACAGAAAGATAGTATAATTATAAAAAGAAATGAGGTTACATATATGATAAGAAAGAATCTAATCAAAACATCGTTAATCACAATGGCAGTCCTTACACTAGCCTTTGGAATGACAGCCTGTGGAAAGAAGAATAATACCGTAAAGGATAATAATACAACAGCTGCAGCAGAAGCGGTTACAACAGTAGACAAGAACAATACTAAGAAGCCAAGCAAGGTAGTATTTGATTACACAGATGCAGATGGTGTGACAACCAAGCTTGAGGGCAATGCAACAGTAAGTGACAATGGCGAGGCTGTTATAGAAGTGATTGATAACAATGGAAATAAAGCTGTATTTACAGGAAAGGCATCTATTGATAATGGGAAACTTTCAGTGAGTGACATCAAGGTAAAGAATGCTTCTACACTTGTAAAGACAGATGGTACAGAAGTAAAGGTATCAGAAGGTGCCAAGATAGAAGATGCAGCTGAAAGCACAGAAGAGACAAAGGCTGATATAGCAGCGAAGGAAGAACCAAAGGGAGATACAATTGTAGCTGATGGTGGAAATACAGACAGCAATGTATCAGAAGGAACGGGGAATGAAGCAGCACCGGATAACACACCGGACTACAGCAAGCCAGCACCAGAGCCACAGCCGGAAGTACCGGATTATAATGAGCCGGATAATTCAGATAATAACGATACTGGAAATACAGACAATGGTTCATCTAATACTGGAAACAGCTTCTATGATGACTATATGAATGGTGGACATATGAAAGGTGATGAAGATTTAATTGATAAAGATTCTGACCCATCTAAGCCATGTCCTTATCCACTTAATACACCAATTGAGGGCGAATATACAGGTGTTGACGGTGATGGTGTTTACGGAACTTATCCGGTATATATTGTTTATACATTATGCTCAGAAGATGCTACTGGCGGAATGGCGGAAAGAATTGTAAGGGATACATATTATGGTGGTCAAAGAAAGGTAAATGGAAAAAGAGTTTCAGCATATGTAAGTCTTCCAATAGGCGAATATGATTGTGGAATGGTTAGAGCGTCATATGTTACAAGATATTAATAATTAATAAGATTTGTGAGACTGTCTGATTAAGTTCAGATAGTCTCTTTCTTTATGCCTAAAAATAAATTATTTTGTCTGTCATATATTAGGTGTAATAATTAAATGATAATTTACTCCAAATTTGTCTACATTATTTTAAGAAAAATAGTTTATAATTTTTATTTATTTTGATGGATTTTATTACATAAATAATATGGTATATTAGCCAGAAAGGAGCTTAAGTATGTTTAGAAACAGCAACAAAATCCCTGTGGGGGGAGATAGGGCAGGTCCATTAAATAGCATGAAATTCTTGAAATTAAAGAAAAATAACATGTTAAAAAGAGCCATAAAAGCAAAGCCAGAGAATGTATTAAGAAGGTATCTTGCAATGTTACTTACGGTTGTTACATTCATTACAGCTATTCCACTTAGTAATCTTATGGCAGCTAAAGCTGTAGATGAATATAATTATTCGATTACTGTTACCATTGATTTGAATGGTGGAGACAGTGAAGATATTTACTATAAATCTAATGTAGACAGAGATGGCTGTGGTTATAGCGAGGGTCAATGGGTTGATAAACTTGGAATTGGTAAAACATTTCTCGATAGAGAAGGAGCAGAACATACAGTAATTGGCAGGGGAGCAGATACTCCATGCGAAGGAACTTTCACAGTAAGAGCAGATGCAGTTGGTATTACTCCTTATGTAGTAATCAGTACACCTACAAGAGATGGTTATACATTTGCAGGGTGGGACACTAATACTGATACAAAAGAATATGACAGTGATACTGCATTTGAAGTAGGAGCATATGCACCTGATGAAGTTACTATTACAGCCACTTGGGAAAGAAATGCCAACAGCATGACAATAAGCTGGGATTCAGGTGTGGATTATGTGTCAGTTGATAATTATAGTTCTGATTATAATTACACAACAGCAGGACAGTCACATGATTTTGGTACAGGAGATACAATTATCACAAAGGCACATCTAAAAAGCGGCTATAACATGGTAGGTTTTCAGGAAGGCAGTAAGATATGGACAGATTTCAGTCCAAAAACAAAGTATCAGAGTGAATATTCAGATTCATGGACAATGGACGGAAACAGGAGCGTAAAGGTAATAACCGAAACAACCTTAAGCTTTGAATATGATAGTGGCTTTGAAACTTCAGCACATACTGAAACAGTACAGACGGACACATATTACAAGGACTATCCTAAGCTGAAGAAAAACTATGTAATTGACTACATAGAAGAATTAGGAACAGATAATAAGTGGTATACATATGACGGAAGAGACAGCAACGGTTCATATACAAACTGGTCGGCATATAAACCAAGAAAGATAAAATATCATTCAAAGCTTAGTGAAGATGCCAAAAAGGAACTTAACCTTGAACAGAATGATGCAACAACTAAAGGAACTGAAAGAGTAACCGTATATCAGGGAATGAAGATATCAGACATAACAATACCAAAGAGAGAATACACAGCAACATTCTTTGACTGTAACACTAAGGTACATTCTGATATAATCAATAAGTTTAAATTCCTTGGATACTGGAATGACACTGAAGGACTGATTCATACAAATACTACAAGTGATTTTAAAAATAATTACAGACCGGGAGACATAGGAAGTACAAACACAACTATAGATGGTGGTGCAACTTATGATGGTACAACTACATATCCATTTTATGCAAGTGATAAAAAGTTGACAACAACAGTATATGCAGGAAGCAGCGATTATTCATCTGCACGTTTTCGTTTAGACTGTTATGGATTTGAAGGCTATGTAATGGTTTCATATAGGGGCGGTTCGGATAACGGCGAAAGCTGGCAGATAGAAGCAGAATCAGAAGATAATAATGCAACAGTATACAGCGGATATGATAAATCAGCGGAAGGATACAGTTATATTTATATAAAGGACTGGATTGAGATAGAAGCGTGTGGAGATACAAGTGACTGGTGGACTGATATATCTGTTGTCAGTATTGACACAACTACACTTAAAAAAGGCTACTGGTATGATGCAAACGGAAAAGGATTAATTAACTATCCGTTAGGCAGAAATCATACAGTACATGCTAGATGGGATGGTAATGATATTACACTTCCAGAAGCACCTGCAAAGGAAGGCTATACATTTATCGGCTGGCGTACAGAGGATGCTAAATTACAGACAGCAAACTGGTCAAATGATAATAAAAATTATCTTGACTGTAAGAATAATTATGGTGGAGATGTAGCTAAATGGCTTAAAGCAAGCAGGGAAGGTAAAACTGAATATGGTGGTGAATACATGTATTTAGTACCTGATTCATATTATCTTAATAATGAAGTTATGCATTTCCAGTATTATTATGTTGATTATGCAGGAGATGATGTAGGTCTTGGTAAAGATACCAGATTTATAGCTTGTTATGATGAGATTCCGAAAGTAACCTTAAGAACATCAGCAGGAAAAGGCATAAGTAAAACTTATATTGATGGAACAGAATGTACATCAGGAAGAGAAGTATATGAGAATACGACACATACTATTTCAGCAGATGTAAAGAAAGGTTATAAATTTGATGCATGGTACAGTGACGGTAAGATTTATTCAGATATCCGCAATACAGGAGTAACAGTTGGAAATACTGATTTATCACTTATAGCAAAAGCAAATGCTATTAATTATAAGATTTCCTATAACTTAGATGGCGGTACACATGGAGTATTGCATCCAGACAGTGCCGAATATGACAGTACAGTTACAATAAGCAATCCTACAAAGACAGGCTATACATTTACAGGATGGACAATTACGGGATATGACAGTACTACATCAGGACATACAGGAAGTGCATGGACTGGTGAAACAAGGACAGACTATAGTAATCTGACAGCTGAAGATGGAGCAACAGTGACATTTACAGCCAAGTGGACTAAGGAAGCTCCTAAAGCAGCCAACTTACAGACAACAGGTGATGTGGGAATAAAAGCAACATCACATCCTGATAAGGCTGTTGTAAACATTGGAAGCAATGTACAGGTAAGTGCAGTTCTTAATACCGGTTATGTATTTAAGGGATGGTACAATGGAGATGTTAAGGTATCTGATGATTTAAGCTTTGTATATACAATGCCTAATAAAGATACGGTACTTACAGCTAAGACAACACCTATTAATTATACAATCAGCTATGACCTTAATGGTGGAACAGTTGTAGTAAGCAATCCTACAAGTTACAACATTGAAACATCTACGTTTGCACTTAATAATCCTGTTAAATTAGGATATGTGTTTGTCGGATGGACAGGCAGTAATGGTACTATACCGCAGAAAAATGTAAGTATATATAAAGGCAGTACAGGAAACAAATCCTATAAAGCTAATTGGACAGCAAACACAGGTACTAAGTATACGGTTGAATACTATCAGATGAATCTTGACGGTAAAACCTATACAAAGCATGAGAGTAAGACCTTTGCAGGAACTACAAATACTAAGGTAGCTTCACTTGATACTTTAAAGAAAACCTATACAGGATTTACTTATGTTTATGCTGAAAATGCTGATGCTGTGATTAATAGTGATGGCAGTACTGTGGTAAAACTGTATTACAGTAGGAATAAATATATACTGGATATCAATTCATGGATTGACAGTACTAAGTATGACTGTTTATGTTATTACACTGAAGATACATCTGGTAATTTCACGCAGTATATAGCTGCTACAGCAAAGGTGGTTATAAATGGTACTGTATATGCAGATGGCGTGAAGGATTATTATAATGCCGGAGTATATTATGGAAGTGATGTACAGATTACGGTAACACCTGTAACAGGACATACAGTAGTTGATGATACAAGTGTTGATTACAATTATACAGTAAGCAATAATATAGCGTCAATAAGTCTTAAGATGGCAGGGGATAAGGAGATTGCTCCGGTACTGTTTACTAACAATGTAAATGTAACCGTAAACCATTATCAGATGAACCTTGATGGCAGGACTTATACTTTGAAAGATACTGATAATCTTACAGGTAAGTCAAATCACTGGATTACTCCTGAAACAAGAAGCTATGAAGGATTTACAAGTCCTGATAAGCAGACTGTTAAGATAAATCAGGATGGAACTACGGTGGTAAATTATTATTACAGCAGGAATCAGTATTATCTTAATCTAAACGGATACTTAAAGCAGAGAGCGTCAGAGAGCTTTGCTGACCTAACTGAGACAGTAAAGGATATAAACGGTAAAGATGTAAGACACACATTTGCTACAGCAGTTGTAAAGATTAATGGTGTGACACACGCTAAAGGCAATGGAGTAACGGACTTTTACGAGAAGGTTTACTACGGAAGCACCTATGAGGTAACTACAACAGCCAAAACCGGATATACTATCATTGATAATACCAATATGCTTAAAGGTACGGTAACAGGTGATACAGTTGTTATGCCACATGTAAGTATAAATCAGTACACTGTTAAATTTGAACCTAATGCAGATGCAGGTGAAAATCTTACAGCTACAACACAGGCGGTATATTATAACCGTCAGAGAACACTTAATGCTAATACATTTAAGTATACAGGTTATACATTTGCAGGATGGAATACTAAGGCTGATGGTACTGGTACAGCTTATACAGACGGACAGACAATCGAGAATCTTTCAAGTGCGGATGGTGCAGTAATAACACTTTATGCACAATGGAAGATACATACACACAAATTAAAGGTATATGTATCTAATGAAAATGCTGACGGTTCATTTGGAAATGAATGGCTGTGGAAAGATGTTACATTGGAATACAATACTCCATATAGTTATACAGGCTATGTAAATGATACTGTTTATCAGCAGATTAGTACAAGCGGTACAATGTATGATTCAGACATAACAATTCATCTTAAAGCAATGCGAAAGACATTTAACCAGAAGCTTACAGTTTATTATGAACAGCCTGACGGAAGCTTTGATGCGGGTACGGTAGTAATAAATAAGGCATATAGATACGGACAGACAGTAAGCTGGAACAGAAACGCAGATGTAACATATAAAGCAGCTGGTATAAGCTGGTCAGTTTCAGGAACAAATGTCAAGGAGCTTAAGGTATACAGACAGCAGTACAAAATAACTGTAAATGGAGCAGATAAGCATGTTACAACTACAGGTTCAGGAACTTATAGGTATGGCTATGAGTTATGGATTACTGCCGAAGTAGAAGCAGGTTACCATTTTATCAACTGGAATATGGATAGGTCATTGACAGTCCCTTCCATGAAGATAGAAGTAACTGGCGATAAAACTTATACGGCATATGTTGAAGCCAACAAATATCTGATAACCTATAACTTAAACAAACCTGCAAGAGCTTCATCTACACCAAAGCTTAATACTCAAAATACATTGGAATATGAGTATAACAGCAAAATACTTTATATGCCTACCACACTTCTTACCGGCTGGACATTTGAAGGATGGTATACCGAAGCAGATGGTGGAACGGAAATAAAGATTGGTGATATATACAAGTGGATTGGTGACATAACGCTGTATGCACACTGGACTGAAAATACATATACAATACATTACGAATCTGATGGCGGAACCGCCATTAATGATATCAATGTGAAATATGAAGATCCGGTTAAATTATCTGCAGTACCATACAGACCAGGTTATATCTTTTCATACTGGAATACAAAGGCAGATGCTTCGGGACATTCGTATGAAGGGTCGGAGACAGTTAGGCATCTGGCTACAGGTGGAACGGTAACGCTATATGCTGTATGGAGTAAGAAAGCAATAGCTCAGATTGGAGCAGCTGTGAATATGACAGAAAAAAATGGCTATGTTTTTGGCCATATAACCGATGATTCGGTTTCAATCAGAACTTATGTCATAGATGAAAATGGAAATATTACGATTAAATAATTTTCATTAAGTGGAGAGAGTTGAACTTTCTCCACTTTTTTAAAAAAAATATGTCTGTTACTTGGTATATATAGGAAAACTTAAATAGAAAGGAACTAACTATGAACAAAGTAATTTTAATGGGAAGATTAACAAGAGAGCCGGATGTAAGATATTCACAGAACGTAGATGGTTCTATGGCAGTTGCCAGATATACATTGGCTGTAGACAGAAGACGTGGAAGAAACAGTGATAATGAGCAGTCTGCTGATTTTATCAGCTGTGTTACATTCGGAAAGTCAGCAGAATTTGCTGAGAAGTATCTTCATCAGGGAACCAAGATTGTTGTTGCAGGAAGAATCCAGACAGGCAGTTATACTAACAAAGATGGACAGAAGATTTATACAACAGATGTTGTTGTTGAAGACCAGGAATTTGCAGAAAGTAAATCTGCTGCAACTAACACACCATCAAGACCAGAATCAGGCCAGATGTTAGGGGATGGATATATGGCTATTCCTGATGGAGTAGATGACGAAGGGCTTCCTTTCAACTAAGAAAATCTAAGGTAAAGAAGGTGAAAATATGGCTTATATTGAAACGGAAACTCTTATAAATGGAGTTAATAAGAGTGACATAAAGGAAAAAGAAAAGGTGGTTGATATAGTAAAGTCAACTCCTGTTATTACTGATCCTGATTATGAGGGGCATGAATTAGACTAAGGCTTATCTTACTGTAATTGACACGATTCAGGAACATTCATTCATAACGGCAAAGAATGTAAGTACAGAGTCGAAGACGGAAAAATTAAATGTTACATATATACAGATACAGGTGATGTTGAAGTTAAATCTATTAATCTGAAATAGATATTACTGAAGCTGGTGCTTCCTTTTGGGGGATAGCACCAGCTTTTCCATTTTATTTTTTAAATGAATTTTCAAACAGCTGTTTCTGTGAGTAGTTAATAGCATTAAGCAGCAATCCCAGTACAAGCAACTGTATGGCTGTAAGATAAGTAAAACAGCATACAATAAGAGTTGGAAACTTTTTTACAATATGATAAATATAATATGCTTTTAATACTGGAATAAAGAATGCTGTGGCAACTATACATAATATAACAGCAATAATCCCGTAAAACATTAATGGCCTGTATATCCTTATCATGTTAAGAGCCATCTTTATGCATTTAATGCCATCCGGTACAGTCCTTAATTTGGAAGGATTATCAGAAGCCCTGTCCTTGTATAATGTCGGTACATTTTTGTACTTTATCCTGTTATTAAGCGTGAATATGCTCATTTCTGTTTCTACTTCAAATCCTGATGATAACACAGGAAAATTCTTTACAAACCTCTTTGAAAAAGCCCTGTAGCCGGTAAGTATGTCATTGATGTGTCCTCGGAGGAGCCTGTTTATGAAGCTTCGCATGAAATCATTACCGGCGTTATGCATAGGCCGTTTATTTTCCTCATAATAACTCGTTGATAACCTATCACCGATAGCAATGTCATAACCGTCCATAATAGCCTGTATAAGCCTTGGAGCATCATCTGCATTATATGTATCATCCGCATCTGCCATGATGTAAATATCAGCGTCTATATCTGAAAACATGCTCCGGATTACATTTCCTTTTCCCTGTACGGGTTCTGATACCACAATCGCACCGGCCTTTTCAGCCAATGAAGCAGAGCTGTCAGTGCTGTTGTTGTCATAGACATAAATATCAGCAGTGGGAAGGATATGTTTAAAGTCTGTCACTACTTTTTCTATTGCCTGCTCCTCGTTATAACAGGGAAGCAGAACTGCAATTTTTTTATCTTCAAACATGTAATCACTTCCTTATCCATAAATCGTAAGTATCGGTATCAACAAGACATTCATACCTGTTGTCATGTTCTAACAGACTTATAATAAATTTATTTTTTAAAACGATATAATCAAAATCGTACCGGGTCAGATAATCATCATAGTAGATTTCGCCTGTAGTAAAATCCATAAATTCGTCAAAATAATCATCTTTTTTATTCATTCGCTTAGTGTAAAGTTCCATTCTGGCATCAATTGATGATTTATAACCATAAAACTCGAAGAAAGCTCCGTAATTAAAATCTGTACACAGGTTTCTGTTTTCACCTGAGTTAGCATCAAGATAATCAAGAATGATATATGCATCCTTTAATTCCTGCTGTGAGTCTGCGTTCCTTATAAAGAAAGCGGACAGAAGTATCTCTACAATGCAATAAGTAAGCATAGCTAGATTAATAATTATCTGCTGCCGTTTAGAAAATTGATGTATGTGGCAAAACGCTTCGGGCTTAAATGCATTTGACATAAGGACGGACAGGTAAAGCATAAGTCCCATTCCGGCATACGCAAAATTTCTATAGGCCATCATCCCCATAATCAGCGTTCCTCCTGCCAACAGAAAATATCTTAATGACAGTATTTTTGTACATATCATAAAAGCAACAACAATAAATACAGTAATAAAACATATGATTCCATAGCTGTCAGTAAAAACCATTGGCTGCAGTTCAGATATTCTTGTTTTATTCTTAGCCCCGCCCGATAACAGCAGATAAAAAACAGATTTGTAACCATATGGATTAATAAAACCCACAGCGAAAGAAGTCAGTGCTGTCAAAATAATCGGAAACTTTTTAAATTGGATATTGTCCATTCCTTTGAATGTACTTATTTTGTTAAAACTGCAGATAAATGGAAGCATAAATAAAAATAAAAGCCACCATACACCTGCGTGAAGATTAATCTCCAGTACTGATAGCAAAGGTATGATACAAAGGTATGTATATCTGCCGGTACGGACATATTTTTCAAGCAGAAATATAACACTTATGGCAGTTATGTATGATAATATTTCCGGTCTTGTACACATGTAAACGGAAGCAAAAATCGAATATCCAAAAGTACATATGGCAGATACTAAAAAATTATCTGTAAGGTACATACATAATTTGTAAAACAGCAGTAATAGTAAAATGCTTTCAAATACTATTGCTATATACAGTCCCCATTCACCAATGCTGCTGTAAATAAGCCAGAAATAAATTCCGGTAAGCCATTGCTGGAATACATAACTCAATCCTTCATGCATTGTAAACGGATCTGTTGAGACAAACCCATTGTGAAGCGTATATCTTCCCAAATTTAAAATAAACCATGTATCGGTATCCATGTTATATTTCATAAAAACCACAGGAAGAATACATATTGTCGTAACAATAAGAAGCCTGAATATTTTCTTTTCTCTTGACATAAAAATCTCCTATTCTTTTTTTATATATACCAAGACCAAAAAGAAAATTGTGGCCTAATTTGAAATTAGCCCTGATTTTTATGTCAGAAATTTTTAACTTGCATAGATATATATGCCATAAAAAATAATTGAGTAAATGGAGGTAAGTATTATGAGATTTAAGTTTGATTCAGAAAATGGAAAAAGGGTGACTTATTTTACAAGTAAGTTAGAGGATACAGCAAAGATTCACAGAGCTAACCTGTCAGATTATGTCTGCACGGGTAAGAATGAAGATGGCTCATACAAGGGCCGTCACGATTCCTGGGCTGCATCCTTCTGTGGCAGCTGCCTTGAGAAAGCAAAGTCGCTTTCTAATGGCACAGCGATTATTCTTAAAGAATTTTCGTTTACCAACTATTTTGATAAGGATAAAAAAATTGCTTATCCAAGCATCACTGTCTTTGATTTTGATATAGTCGAAAAGAGACATAAAGATGATGATAACGGCGGTGAGCCACCAATCGGAGGTGGAGTTCCTGGTGACCTTTTAACAGAGGATGAAGGATTGCCATTCGATTGATTTCCATTTTCGCAGAAGGGGGCTGTATCCAATACAGTCCTTTTTTGTTGCAATTTTTTAGAATTTTGTCCCAAATTGTGGATTTTCAAATATATGGTACATAAGCAAATAAAAAACGAGGTGGAAATATGTCAGATTTCAAATATAGAATCACAAATGATGAAGATTACAAAGTAATGATTAAAAAACTTGACTTTACAAAAGAAAATAAAAGACTGGTAAAATTGTATAAGGAAAATCCATCTAATGAAATTATGGGAGAAATACTTACCTTAAATGAAGGACTGGTATTGAATATTATTGAAATGTATAAAGGAATCCTGCAGTATATGGAAATAGATGATTTATATACCGAGGGAATGCTAGGTTTAATGAAAGCAGTAGAAAAATATGATGTGGATGGTACATATGCATTTTCAACATACGCAAGTTTCTGGATTAAACAGTGCTGTTCGAGATATATAAAGACATATAACAGAATGATAAGAATACCTGAATATTTATATAAATATATAAAGGCAATTAATAAATACATGAGTGATAACGATTGTGATATTAAAGAGGCCTGTAAAAAACTTGGCTATAATGAAAATATTATTTTAATGTGTCAGGTGGTTATGATGCATATAAGCTCATTAAATTCTTCTGTTTATAGTGATGATGAACAGGTAGATGAATACATAAATACAATCAATGATGAAAATGCAGAGTCCATGGAAGATTTTTTCGCCAGAGAAGATATGAAAGAACGTGTGAATTCTGCAATAAATCTGCTGTCCGAAAGAGAACAGTTCATTGTAAGGATGAGATATGGTCTCATTGATGGACAACCGCACAAATTAGATGATATCTGCAAGCCATTAGGAATCTCAAGAGAAAGAGTAAGGGTTATAAATAATGGTGCTTTAAAGAAATTATCAAGAATGAAAGCTATCAGGGGATTTGCACCTGAAAAAATGGCGGTTAATTCATAATATTCTGATTTCTACGAATTCATATATATTGTGTGTAGTTCGTATATATCAATCCTTGTGAACAACAACAGCGTATGATACTATAAGTTTTAGTTAAGCCTGCGGGCAGAAAGAGGTAAATATGAGAAAGAAAATAAGAAATGTGCTTGCGGTAGCCGCTGCAATAATAACAGTGTTATCTATAAATCCGTTGTTTTCCATGGCTGATATGCCGGATGAACCAATAGTAATAGAGTGGATTAATGAACATGGATATGTTTATTATAATAATGCTGATGAAGCATATAGTGCAATATCCGATTATCTGAAAGATGCATGGCCAGCGTATGAAGAATATAATGGGGGAGTATTACTTAACGGGGGAATTAAAGTCCTTTATCAGGGAGGCCCTTCAGATAGAATTGAAAGTCTTCATGATACATATAGCAGCAACGGATTGTTTAATGACTTAAAAAAATCCATGTTGTCAAATATAGTAAAGGAGTATGGTGGTATAACAGTAAATGGTGAGGCATATACGGGATATTATGCAACTAATGTATTTACACATGCAAATGAATTTCGTGAATCATTAACACAGGACGAATATAATCAGGGTGTTGCAAAAGCGGCTCAGTTAGCTGATCAGTTTAATTATGGTTCAGATTACGAAAAGGCATTGAGAACCTATAACTATATAACTTCAAATATTGCATATGATTGGTCAAAGAGTACAGGTTCAATCTATACAGCTCTTATAAATAATAACACAGTGTGTCTGGGATATGCTGAAGCTTTTTTTGAGATATGCAATAATATGGGGCTGGAAGTGTATATTGTAACTGTCCCTCAACATGCTTACAATATAATTAATCTTGATGGACAGTATTATATAGTGGACAGTACATGGGATTCTGGTTATATCGAAGGTTCATATGGATACTGTTTTAAAGGTACTAATGATTTTGACAATGCGGATTATCAGTACCATACACAGACATATGGAATAAATATAGCAGCAGAATCGTATAATACTTCTCTTTTGTATTATTATACAGGAAATTTGTCTCATTCTTCTGTTCCTATAATTTCTGATAGTGGTACGAGCAATGTCGCTATAACATCAGAACCTAAATCAGCAGAGATGCATCCTGTGGTAAATGATTCGGGAAGCGGAGAAATAGTAACTGAATCACAGGTTATTGAAGAAACATCCTCTGCTGCTGAAACACAAAACAGCACTGAGAGTATCAGTGACAAGGGAAAAAACAATATTACAATAGGCACAAACAGCAATGGAGAAAAGACTGTTGTCCTTGGGGCAGAAGAAACCCAGACTAAAAAGAATCCGGCTATTATATTTATAGTCATCGGAATAGTGATTCTGATAGTCGGAGCTGGTACGGTTTTATTTATTCTGAAAAAGAAGAAAAAAACTAATCCGGAAGATGCAGCTAATGAGATTTTTGGGAATATTCTTATGCGGGAAACTGCAAGGTCAGAAGATGATGATATTAAGGACAATATTACTCAAAAGGACTCTGATGCCAAAGACAACAAATAATTAAAGTGGAAAATTGAAATGTAGGCATATTAGTGATAATTTTGCTAATATCCAAATCCAAAGCAGGTTCTCCCCTTTTGCCATGATTTTCAAGGTCGTATTTCATTTTTACCTTGCATTATAAATACAGAATTTTATAAGGCAAAGGGGGCATTTGTATGAACGATATTTTAATGGCAAAAGCTGCAGTTTCAGCAGCATAATTGGAATTTTACGCAGGAAATCCTTCATGGACTGTCAGATGTGAGGTGGCTTCAAATTGGTTTGCATCGTCTGAACTATTAAATAAACTCGCACATGATTTCAGATGGGAAGTGCAGACCTGTGTAGCGGAGAACCCTAATACTGATGAAGTAACATATGAATATTTGTTAGAACAGGGCAGGGAAGATGTCCTGTGGTATATAGCAGGCAGCACCATGGCTCCGAAGTATTGCAGAATCCGGGCAGCAGAAAAGCTTGCGGGAGATGATATTGAAGATGCCTTCTTCAGAGGGAAAATTACATACGCCATGAAAGAACTTGTATTGAAAAACCAAAGGTCAAATATCGCTTGAAGAGGGGAAATTTCCCCTCTTTTTTAGTAAAATCCCAAAAACAAAACAAAATCTTGGTATATATATAAAAAGAAAAGGGGAATGAAATATGGCAGAGAACAGATATCTTGATGAATTATTTGGAACAGCAAGATCTAATGACACTTGTCTGTGTATGACACCTAATCTGTATGTGTTTGATTTTAATAGGGAATATCCTTTAATGGTAATTCCCGATACATTAAGGTTAAGATTAACAATCATAAATAAAGGCGGAAACCGTCTTCAGGCGCAGTTTGACGCTAATGAGCTTATGCTAATTGACAGGAAATTCAATTTATGCGTTGAAAAAATGATGTTTGAAAAGAAAGATGAAAAAGAGGGTGAAAGTTCTATTGCTTATACAACAAGATTTTACAGCGGAAAACTTAAGGGTAAATCGCCAGCAGAAGTGTTAAACGAACCTGATGGATGGAATACCCTGCAGGCGCAATATGACTGGTTAAAAGAAAATCGTGCTAAATATCCGAATAATCAGAAGTTAATGGATGCTATAAATGCAGCCGGGAAATTATATAAAAGCGGTACCTTGGAGCAGGTAAGTACCAATAACATTCTCATTTATTCTAACGAATACCGCTACATGATGGGACTTGAACGCAATACCCGTAACTGCTATACATTAAAAATAGAATGTGCATCCACAGAGAAAAATCCATACATTATCAGCATGACAAACAATATTTACAGAATGGTAAACGGAAAGCCTGAAGATAAAGCTATTAATACAATGAGCCAGAGTTTTTCGCTTACAGAACAGGAATTTTCTGAAATGCTTGAAAAGGGAAAAAGATTCGTTGATGGATATACAATGATGAATCTTACGCCGGCATTTAAGTATTATAAAACCGAAAAGGAAAAGGTAATGAATAATGCTGAACCAGCTCTTAATTAATGTAGATTCCATAAATGATATAATCCGGGCAGATTCGTTGAATGGTGTCCGGATTATAGTCGTGCTGACATTTATTGCATTCATGTTTTTTTGTACATATCTGTTCAAAAACAGCAGGAAACACAGAATCAAAATACTTACTAAAAGAAATGAGGCAATAACCCCTCAGGAGTTTTTTAAAATAAGAAAAAGGGTAACAGGAAAACGCAGGACATCCACTTTTGATAATGAATTTGATGGAGTATATATAATATACAACATAACCAAAGATATGTATTATGTCGGTCAGAGCAAGCATGTAATGGCAAGAGTAAACAGTCATCTTACAGGACATGGTAATGGAGATGTGTATGCTGATTATAAATATGGTGACGAATTTGAGATAACGCTTATCCCATTGAAAGAATCCGGTTACAGCAGTTTGAATGCTATGGAAAAGGATACCATAGACATGTATGATGCATACACAAAAGGGTATAACCGCACAAGGGGGAATGAGTAATGTCTGATTCAAAACATTCTGATTATTACCTGCAGGCGCTAAAAAGCGCAACGGATTATATTCTTGTCAATGATTATGTATCAGCCATGGCGGGGTACAATGCCTGGATAAAGCAGTTTGGCAGACGCTTGACTGATGAGGAAACGGAAGAAATTTTCAAATATTTCCAAAGTTCAAAGAAATTGAATAATGGTTATAAAGCCTTACTGAAAAAGGTGCCGTGATCTGAACTGATGCGGCACCTTTTTTGTTCCGGAACTTACTTTGCTTTTCTTGTGCTTAAGACAATCACAATATCCTTAAAGATTCTTATGACAAACATAATCAGTACTGCTGCCACGAATATTGCAATAATAACTGCAAACACCATAAGCATTCTCTTGCTGTAATTAAAAACATACAGCATCAGCAGGGCAGCAGGCACATACATGACTGCGGCCGCAGCAAGAATCAGAAAAAACAAAAGAATATCCTGAAGAACATATCTTAATAATCTCATAGCCCAACACCTCTTTCTTAAATGTATACAAATAAATAATGCAAGCTAAAATATTGAACTTTTGTTTTATGAAATTATGAAAAACTTTGTCCTAAATTCTGGAATTTCATATATATCCATGACAAGAAAAGTTTACGAGCTATAGGAAATATAAAAATAGCAGAAAGAGGTATTTATGGTATACATTGAAGAATATACAGAAATAAAAAAAACATGCGAAAAAATGACAACAAAACAAATTAACGATATGTTACTCAAACTACTTAAGTCTTACAGGGAAGAGCCAGATCCGGAAAAGAAAAAAGATTTAAGGGATAAACTTTTAGCAGTATGCGGAAAAATCATTGAAATGAATGCATCCAAATTATTATTTGCTACCGAAATGTTTGAATGGAATGATCTGTACAATGAAGGAATCATTATTGCCATAAAAGCGATTGAAAATTATGACTTCAATAACAAAGTAGGAAGCGGCTTTGTTACATACTTGACAAGGGCTTTAAATTATAGTCTTAAAAGAAAAATAAATTACAAAGATCGCAGGATAGTAGTATCAGAGTGTACTCTTTTAAAGGAGGCTAAAAAAAGGAAAGAAAATATTCATAATGATGAAGAACCAGTAAGTCTTGTTCGAGCATTAAATGAAAGTGACTTTATGGGAATGAGCAGTGATGATACAGAACAGATTAATCAAGGAGTCTTGCATAATGTTCTGGAAGAGGTAATGGAATGCTTAAGCACTAAGGAAAAATATATAGTACAGCAGCATATAGGTTTTGATGATACGCCAATAACTTTCCAGAAGCTTGCAGATGAATTCGAAACAAATCCATCTGCTATATTCAGCATTTATAACAATGCTTTAAAAAAATTAAAAAAGGCATTAGCACATGAAGGTTGCGACAGTATTTCAGATTTCTTTTAGAGTAGTATCAGAAATACAAATTTTTTAACTTGCATAGATAAATTATCTTAATTTTGATGAATGGTGATTTAATCCCCACATCAAAAAATAAATGGTCTGATGATTACAGGCAGAAAGAGGTAATTTATGAATTTGAGTAATTTGTGTGCAGAATTATCTAAATGCACCAGTCCTGAAAGTAAGCTGGAAATTGTGACTAAAATGATACTGTTGCAGGAAAAAAGTATTGAAGAATATGCGAGGAAGCATTTTTATGTTCAAAGAATGTCATATGAGGACTTAAAGATGGCAGCTATTCAGAGAATATTGGAGGTTATTCCGCGGTTAGAGGAATCTGATCCGAGCAGGATAATGGCAATTTTTTTTAATTCTATGATATATGCCATGTACGATGAATTTAGGCTGAATAATTATAGTTGTTGTCTAAATAATTATGCAGGTTATAGAATTAATAAAGAAAAAATCGGCCATGTTTTTGCAGATGGTTCTTATGATGGGGAAATGGCTATTGATGATTTGTTGTCACAAGACATTAACCCAGAAAAGACTACATTTGGTATTTCGCCGGAAGAACAAATGATAAAGACTTTTGAATTGGAGCAATTGCAGGATCTGCTCGGAAAGCTTACTATTCAAGATAAGAATATTATTCTGGATATTTTTGAAGGCGAAATGACCTATGAGCAGATTGCCAAAAAGTATGATTTAACTATAGGCACTCTGTATAAAAGAAGGCAGCGTATATTAAAGAAATTGAAAGCTATGTGGGAATAAAAGTTCTTCCCTGTGTAAAAATAATTTACACAGGGAATTTCTAAAAAATAATTTCACTTGGTATATATAAGAAAGAGAATTGGGAGAAAAGGTATGTTATGGATGCAAAAGACAAGGAGCTGGCGGTGTTACTTTTAAATAAGTTTATCAATGCCGATTCTGATACGGAAAAGAATTATTATATGACGGTTCTGTATAAGCTTTATCGTAAAGATATTGTGAGATATGCCAAATCACTTGTCCATTATCTTACTACTCTGGATATTTATGATATAGAACAGGAAACAAGTCTCACCTTCATTGAGACTTTGTTTTCTTATTCTCCAGAAAAATATCAATCCTTTGACAAGCGGCTTTACAACAACATTTTAGGGCGGGTGAAGGATATGTTAAGTTCGCAGAAGCTTATACATGTTCCGGAGCAGTATATGCCTGCCATGAAAGATATTGAGAATGGAAAGAATCTGGATGAAATTGCAAAGGAAAGAAACCTTAACCGATATCATATTATTGCTGCATGGCGAATACTAAACGGCGGTTTTGTTTCATGGGATGATATAGATGAGGCAGATATTGCGAACCCGGAAGAGGATAGGGAAGAAGACGATGATATAGAAAACCTTCTTAACTATTATTCCTGTATTTTAACAAGAGATGAGCAGAAATTGATACATAATCTGATCGGAAAAAATGGTAAATTAAGAACAATTAAAGAACTGGCAGAAATTATGAACATATCAGAAAAGAAAACTGCCGCAATACGGAATAGTTGTATGAATAAAATATCAAAAGCAAAAATGTAATAATAATGATTGTTTTGTTTTCAGTAATTCTGTTCCCAAATTAACCCAAAAATAAAAATGAAGGAAAAAGGAGAAATTTATGAATCAGATAGTAGTAAAAAGAGTATTTAACAAGGATGCTTTTATACCAGGACATCCTTATGCAATATTAACACAGACAAAGACGGTATATGGTCTGTTTTCTCACTATGAGAATGAAACAACACTTGATTTTGTCCGTATGCAGAAGGCAATATCGGGAAATGAATATGTTACAATTTACACAGACCTATTAATAACAGTAAATGATATAGACAGTGGTGATATAAAGTCCATAATGCCTATGACAATATCTGATAATAGTGAGGATACTCTTGGCAATGAGAATCTGGATATATTTGAAGGAGATGTTGATATACAGGAATCTGTGGCAGATGTTATTCAGAATACAGATACTATTTATGAAAGCTATTCTGAAGCAGAAACGCTTGATTATCCGGTAATAGAAAGTGAACCGGGGGATTCCAAGCCGACAGATAAGCTTCATGAACAGATAAAAAGTGTGGAAACAGCTACAAGCGAGTCTGAAGACGAGGAAATTGCGGATGATGATTTCTTATACGATGGTACAGAAGAATAAAAATAATCGTTTTTTTACTTTTACAGCTCCGTTGGGGCTGTATTTTTTTGACTTGCATTATAAGAATAATTGAGTATTGGTAACTGGCGGTTACAGCTAAATACTATATTCAAAATATTATGTTAGCTCTGTTAAAGGGTAGAAAGAGGTAATTATGATTACTATTAAAGATGAGTGCTGCAACTGCGCAAAGCCCGGACATGGCTGCACAGGTAACAGATGCACAAAGAAACATATTCAGCATTTTTACTGTGACAATTGTAAGGCTGAGGTGTTATATCTGTTTTCTTACAATGGAAAGCAGTTATGTGAGGACTGTCTTCCTGATGGTGTAGATGCTGACGAAATTGCTTCTGTTTCAGAGGAGGTGGCTTTATGAGAGTTACTACTTACGAAATAGAACAGAATAATGGAATTCCTTATCTTGTAAAAGAAAACAGTGTAAATTACAATGCTGCTTCACATTCAGACCGAAAGCTGAATAATTCTTCCAAAGTATTCTGGCTGATGAAAGATGTTTTAAAAGTTGACAGAAAAGCAGAAGAGCATGTATGGATTTTCGGACTTGATAACAGCTGCAAGCTGTTAGGTGTGTTTGATGTTTTCAAAGGAAGCGTTAACCAGTGCATCAGTTCACCAAGGGAAATCTTTTTAAGACTTCTTTTGAGTGGTGCAAGCAGCTTTATTATGGCACATAATCACACCAGTGGTGAAACTGAACCATCAAGACTAGATCTTGATACAACAAAGAAGATGGACGAACTGTCAAAGATGATGGGAATTCGTCTTATGGATCATGTTATTGCAGGCAGAGAAACATTTTATTCATTTGCTGATAACGGATTAATTAAATAGCCCAAAGAGGCAGAAAGAGGTGTTTTATGAATAAGACAGATAGTAAAACAGGAAAAAAGGTAGGAATTATCAGATGTGTTGATCCTTGCGAAAATACATTCATTAATATTAAGGATAATATTGTATTTGCAGGAGCGCCATATAACAAAAAGAATTTTTTCGGCAATACAGTAAAGGCAATTGGAATTGCGCCAAATGATGTTCTGGATAGTATTTTAGGCATACACACTTCTGATAACCATAACTCTGTTTTTGCGGCAAGCTATTATGCAATATCATCAGATAATGCAGAGAATGAATTTTCTGTTATGGCAGATGTGAAAATAATAGATGTCAGTTCATTGAAAGAAAAATATCCAGAGCTTGCGATGAGAGTGGAAATCTTATCAAAGTATGCAGGTATTGAAATGCCTGTTAGGGCAAAGGAAAAACAGACACTTAAAGACAGTTTCATGCAGTATTACATCGACTGGATGGAGCAGTACTAACCGGAGGGATTCTTATGATAAGTAATAACGATTATAGGATGACCAGATTAAGCTGCATCCAGTACATAAAGAATACTGAAAACATCAATGAAGTATGGAATGATGTTAAAGGTATCTATTATCAGAGACCTGTAAACAGAACCTCAAGTGTGTATTTTGATATAGACGGTACACTTGCTTACTTTTACAGGGACGGTAAAGGTCTTACCTACGAAGAAATGTTTGAGCCGGAAAATCATTATTTCCGGAATCTGGAACCGCATACATATATGATTAAGCTTGCAGAGAACTTATCACTGACGGAGGATGTTTGCGTGATAAGCAGTGCTGATATAAGAACGGTGGAAGATAAGTACGAATGGATAAAAGAATATGCTCCCTTTATTAAGGATGACAACATATTCTTTTGTCCGCTCGGAGCTGATAAAACACGGTTTATAAAAAACAATGCTGCAGGTTCAGTTCTGATAGATGACTATAACCATAATCTGGATATGTGGCAGCAGTCAGGCGGAATATGTGTAAAAGCGGTTAATTCCATTAACAGTCCAAGCGACAGGTATCATAATCTATATCATTCAGATAAGGAAAAGTACATTAGTAAGTATGATAATGGTAATAATGAGTATATAAGAGATTCTTTAAATGATGAAACAAAGCTGATACAGGTTCTGTTACATAATTAGAAAAATGAATATGGTGTTAGAAAAGCGGGGAAAATCCCCGCTTTTTTTAGATCTGTTTTTCTTTCCTGTTTTCTTTTTCTGCTATCATTACTGAAGGAGCCGGTGGCATAAAATGCACTTTATGTACAGGCTCATATTCAAATGCTATGCCGGCTCTTGCAAGCTGAAAAATATCCTTTACCATGTTTTATTTTCTCCTTTTTTTGCATTTTTCTTCTAACAATATATATACGAAAATGCTGATTTTCGGACAAAATATCATGTTTTTTTCTCAAACCTGCAGACTAATTCTTTTCCTCCAGGAGTTGTCCTTCGGACTGTATTGGTCTCCTTGTCTAACGCCCCACAGAAATATCCGGTTGCAGCACAAAGCGTTTCAATGTCCCCGTAGCGATTGTTTTTTGGTATCTGAACCAGATACCTACAGTTAAGACAACATTTCTTTTCTGATTTCTTTTCCATAGGCTTTCCTAATCCAACAGCTTACTAAAGAATGGATAATCTGAAAATTCGATTACTTCTCCATTCTGATCCTGAAAATAATATAAATAGTCTGTTTCATGTCTTGAACCGGCTATCGGAGTTTCTACTTTTAACACCAGCTCCACAAGTCTGTATTTATGAAAGCTATATTTGCAGGTGTTATCTTCCGGAATATATAAGAGGAACGGCTTCTTATATGTTTTTGTATACATTTTGTATTCATCCTGCGCTTCATACACACCCTTCTGGTTCTTCCACACCTCAGTAATCCATCCATCATCACCCAAATCACCATCAACAATGTCTTTGATTTTATCTCTGAGGGCATAATGCGGAATCCATCCGGAAGTATTAAGTGGAAGATATTTCACATTAGTGCTGCGGATCATATTTGTATTGATATATACCATATCCGCAAACGGCTCTACGGGTTCTTTGTCTAACACCATAATAATATAATCAGAACCGTATTTATCTGCTGTTACATAAGTATTATAAATGTTATCCGACCAGTCAGAATGAGCAATGATAACACCATGATAGCTTAAAAAGCAGGCGAAGCACTTCTTTGCGCTTATAAAGGACAGGATATGTCCTGATGAATATGGCAGGAAACATATTTCTGTATATGTATTCCCTCTGCATGAATTAATTGTATCTGTAATAAATGTATTGATTTCTTTCGGAATAATAATATGTTTCTTCAAGTTCATGTTCATGGAAGAAATCCTTTCTGCTATTTTTGTATATATACCAAGAAATTTCAGCTTTTTTATTTTTTGATTTTCTTTGTCCCCAATTACTGATTTTCGAATATACATATTTAGATGATAAAAAAGGAGGATATTTATGAGAATCATTGCATTTTTTTCAAATCCCGCTCATTGCAGGATTGAATACATTGAGTTAATTAATCCGGCTACCAGTCAGGTTGTAACATTAGACTGGGACGAGTCAGAGGTTTCCGATGAGGGATTATATGGAAAGGGGGTCCATATCAATTATCCGGAGAAAGATGAGTCAGAGAACGAAACTTACGGCAACGACAGAATGTCAGAGCTTAAAGGTATGATATTTTCAGAAGCACAGTTTTATAATCCGGATGAGGACAAGGAGTGTACAGAGATTTTCATAGACTCTGTTATAATAGAAGACAATGGCGAATATCTTCATATTCTGTTAGGAACTAAAACTAATAATTAATGTAAAACTGTTAATAGAAAAGGAAATTAAGATATGAGAAACGAAACAAATTCAGATTACATCAACATAATAATTAGCCAGTTCATAAGAATAATTACGGTACTGGTAATGATGCTCATTTTTGAGCAACTCAAATTCTTTACCAAGACAGATGTGCTTTGTATTGGCGTCATTGCAATTGTGTACATCGGAATCAGCACCGTTGTTAAATTGATATTGAAAAATAAGTTGCCGCAATCTCCGAAATTTTAGCTTCGGGGTTAAGGTCACGGGATACTAGCCGACCTAAGTCGGCAGAAAAGCAATTGATATGATTAAAAATAGAGCTATTGTTTACAGATCATATCCAAATAAAAGGCAAGTACAGTGTAGATTGTGATTGCCTTAAGACGAATAAAAGTGTAGAGTTGACTGATAATATTAATGAGTTTATTTGTTCATGGTATAGTAGGATGTCAATAATTTTGGAGGAAAATAAAATGGCAAAATTTATCAAAGCGTGTAAGTGTCCAAGATGCGGTAAGATTTGTAAAAGTGATGGAACTACATATGACTTAATAACAGAGGGTAATGCTATTCTATTAAACGATTTTAGTTATGAAGAATGGCATTGTGATGAATGTGATATTGATTTTGGAACATGTGCAGTTGAAAGTATCATAGAGGAATTTTAATTATAAATACATGTTTCATTGGAAAGGAATATTATGATTTTTCAAAGTGAAGAAAGTAAAAAATTATATGAAACTCTAAAAACACCTACGAGAGAGGTGAGGTGTAAATATTGTAAACCTGTTTCAGACCCATGTCATCCAGAGGGGTTGCCCACATGGACTGGATATGAATGTGAAAATCCTAACAGTAAGCAATTCCACAACACGAGAAGTACATTCATCAATCTTTGTGATGATTGTGACTATGGTAAATAATCAAAAGAAACTAAGATTTACATGTAAATATATGTTTCCATTTGAAGAAAGGAAGGGAAAAAACATGGAAGAATATATTAAGAGAATTGAACAAATTGCAGCAAGATGTACAGAAAGTCAGTCAGATGGATATTCACAGATTATGAGAATCTGTGATGCCATGAGAGAAGAACAGAGATATTGTTTAGGATATGTTTCCAAAGAGGAAATTAAATCTCCGCAATTTGATTGACAATGAAAGGAGAGAAAGGTAAACATGAAAATTCCCCAAAAATACAGACGCTTCTTGATAGAAGAGAGCGTCTAGCATATCAGTTAATGGAAACTTGCTCTGAGTTGGATACATGGCTAGAAGAAAACGGCGCAAACCTACAAGATGCAGACCTGCGTGACTGCACAATAACAGGGTGTATGATTTATTGCGAACCTGATAATGCAAAAACAACTGTTATGGAATACATTGAAAGGAAAATGTAATAGCCATTCATAAGCAAGAAAACTTCATCTGCAACTCAGGTTGGTTGAGAGTAGTTCATCACCCTAATAATATTGCAAAATAGATTAAGTGGTCAGCTGCATAATATTTCTTTCTAATCATCTTCAACCCTGTTTAACTAGCTGAAAATTTACCTTGCATATATATAAATGAATAAATTTAGAAAAGAGGTGTTTAAAAATGAATTTTGAATCAAGTATTTTGAAAAAAGAAACTTTGTCTAAAACTGCTGCCAAAGAAAAAGAAAGTCTTATTGAGGATTTTTCTAAGCTTATGGAAAAATGCTGCACATATCCCGTGCAGACAGATGAAGAATTACGAGAGGTCATAAGGCTTTGTGACCAGTTTAGTAATGCTCACAAATATAAGTTTGCGGGGAATCTTTCCGTCTGCCTCATTGATGAAATATCAAGACAGATGAAAAAAAGGCAGCAAAAATAAGCTGCTCCAGTTGTTATTTTTTATTATATTGGCCCACACAGGGCAGAAAGAGGTAATTATGGAAAAGTATATTAAAGCGGATGAAGGATTTGGAGTATTGGATAGATTATTTGCGAGAATACAGAAAGCAGATTATCAGGCAACTCAGGAAATGCTGGATAAAGCGTGGGAAGAATGGCGCAGACTTGGCGAATCTGACAACAGTAACAGATTTACGATACAGGAATCATCAGATGCATTTGAGGATCCGTATTTCCTTGCGGATGAAAATGGAAACTGTCATGTAGAAGCTGATGGTACTGTTCCTACTTTTGCATCTAAAGAAGATGGGGAACAGTACATAAAAGACCATTATGCGCCAAAGAAAAGAGAGGTTATTGTTAAAATCACTGGGGATTTAACAGATATTTCTAATCCAATTCCGCCGTATGAAGCAGCACTGCGTGTTAAGCAGACCTTGGAATATAGATTTACTAATACAGTGGAAATACTTGAGGCTAAAGACATTTAAGGAAAAGGGGCGCAAGCCTCTTTTTTTAACTTGCATTATACGAATGATTGAATATTGGTAATGGGCGTTTACAGTTTAATACTATATTTAAAATATTATGTTGGCCTGCTGATTACAGGTAGAAAGAGGTATATATGTCGAATTATAAATACTACCAGCCAAACAAAAAAGATTTAAAAGATAATCATGGTGACTGTGTTATCAGAGCTTTGACGAAAGTTACTGAAAAAAGCTGGTTAGAAGTGTTTGACGGGCTTGTTCCTATTGCAAGAGAACTACAATGTCTTCCTAATAATAAGTTCTGTTATGAGAAATATCTTAAGGAAAGCGGATTTACATATCATGGAGTTAGTAATAAGAAAGGAACAAAACGGCCTACTGTAGAAAGTTTCACAAAAACTCATAAACAGGGGACTTTTCTTTTAAGAGTTGCTAATCATGTTGTGGCAGCAGTTAATGGAAGTTACTACGATACATGGGACTCTGGAGAATATTGTTTGTATGGTTATTGGGAGAAGTAGGAATTACTTCATAGTTTAATTGGCCCAGAAGCGGCAGAAAGAGGTATATTATGAGAAAAATTAAAACTTACAAGGTTACATTCCTTAACAAGGGAAAAAAAGATGAAACAGAATTTTGTGCATACTCCAGGGTGGAGGCAAGAATATTATTCAAAGACTTTCTTGCAGAAAATAACCTACCAGATAATACTGTTGGTAAAATCGAACCTGTATATAACGCAGAAGATCATGCGCTATATGGAGAAGAGTATGGATATTAGGGAGGAATTTGAATATGTATATAGTTCAGATTTTCATTAAAAGACAGAATCCTGTAGGAAAACAGTATTTTCAAAATGGAAATCGCTTTTTTGAAACTCATGAATATATTGGCTGTTTTCAATATAAGTATCTTGAAAATATATTGGCTGATCTTGATGATAATTCATTGTTTTATGAAGTTGGATTATCAGAAGAGTTAGTTTCAAATCATGGCCGTGCTGATATTCGTTGTCATGGAATGTATGATGCAGATAATAAAAGGGCAGATATGTTTGAGATTAACTATGAAAACGGCTTATCTGTACATATTGGAAGACCTCTGATATGGGACAAAAAATCAATATAAGAATATGGTATTAACACTAAATACAGTCTCTAAATGAGGCTGTATTTTTTTTGGCTTGCATTATAAGAATGATTGGATATTGGTAACTGGTGACTTGAACTTAATACCATATTCAAATTATTATGTTGGTCCGCTGATTACGGACAGAAAGAGGTAAGTTATGGAAGAAATCAAATTGTCATCTGAGCTGTATAAGCTTAAAGTCGGGGTTGGAAAATTCAAAGTTGGTCAACGATATGAAGGTCAGAACCTGATGAATACTTTATATCCATTGAGAAATCCTAAGAAATCAACAGATAATGTTGCTGTTTTCTCCTACGTTGGAGAACAGATTGTAAGGATTCAGGAAGGAGACTTAAAATTTGCTTTTAATGGTTCCGATTGCAAAGTCGGAACATTAATGAGAAACGGTTATCCTACATGTGATTTTATGATTTCAGATAATCATGTCACAATCTCATCAGATCACTTAAGAGATGGGTTAAAAGCTTATGTTTTATCTGTTCTTGCAACAGATCCGGATTTTCCGAAAACATACCCTGATGATGAGGATATTTATTATGCCTGTGATGCATTTTATTTTAAATATGCACAGGATAAAGATAATCTGGTTGTAGAACAGAATCCGAATCTTTTTATAAATAAAAAGACTTTAAAAAAGCCTGATTTTATGAAAGAACAGAATCAGTTTGAGGAACCTAAGACTGAACCTAAAAGATCATCCACAAAAGAAACAAGCAAAAAGGCATCTAAATCTACTGCAAATGCTGTCTGGTCTGGAATCAAATCGGGCGCATTAAGAGTATTTGGTTGTGGAGTATCAGATGTTAAAACACCTGATATAAGTTTTCTTGATACCTATGTTCCAACAGAGGACTATTTCTTTTTGGTAAAACATATTACTTATCGTCTTAACAGAATAAAGGAAAGAGTTACAGATGGACTTTCAGGAGCGGAAGCTATAGGAAATGATGCAGTCAACTTTTCTTTGATTGGTCCTCCTGGAACAGGAAAATCCGTTATGGCAAAGGCTCTGGCTGCTACATTTGGTCTGCCATTTGGTATAACAAGAAATTCTTCTGATACAGATATAGATGAATATGAAGGAAAAACCCGTCTCATTGATGGAACTCCTCAGTTCAGGGATACAGATTCTACTCAGATTGCAATGTCTGGTGGTATTTTAGCAAATGAAGAAGCTAATCTTACTCCTAGCGGAGTTATTACAGGTGCTTTAAACCAGTTTGCTGAAAAGCCATTTGTCCTTAAGAGGAATGGTTATGAGAATGTCGAAAGGCATCCTTATGCAATCCTTTGCAATCTATTTAATCCAACTGTAAGAGGCGGACAGATTATGAACCAGTCTTATATATCAAGATTTCCAATTACGCTTGATATCCAGGCTCCTACAAAAAAGGAAATGGCAGCAATGCTGTTATCTAAATTTGATGGGAATTCGGGTAAAAGCGTAAGTGTTCCAGCATGGTACACAAATCCTGAAAGACAGGTAGGTGAGGAAGAGGCAATGCTTGCTTATTCTTTACTGGAAGAATCTGTTAAATACCTTAAGTCTGCTGAAGCAGAAGACCTTGCGCTTGTTCTTTCTACAAGACAGTGCATAGCATTCCTTCAGCTTTTAGAAGAAGGTTTCCCGAAGGATATAGCTTTTCAGAACACCTTTGTTAATGCTCTTAAGTGTATTGATACAGAGCAGGATCGTGATGATTCTGTATCCGCTCAGTATGAAAAAGAATTTATAAGTATGGTGTTCCCGGCAAATATCTGGAATACTGTAGCATAATTGCAATATGGTATTGATTCCAAATACAGCTCCTAATGCGGGGCTGTATTTTTTAGCTTGCATTATAGGAATGATTGAATTTTGGTAATAGGTGATAAAACTTAATACCATATTCAAAATATTATGATGGCCTGCTGATTACAGGCAGAAAAAGGTATATTATGAATTATATTACTTACAATTACGCACTAGACGTTTTGGTAGCTGCAATGGACAAAAAGATTGATGTTCAGGAGGCAACAAAGACATTTACACATGTTCTTGAAATTAAAGATAAAATGGCTCAGACTGCTGTTTATGGTCTTATTGCAAAGGATGTAAAAGAGAAACCTGCATATAAGATATCAGAAGATGCAGCTCTTGATTGCTTTGTCAAAATCAGTGAATTACTTGGAATAGAGCCTGAAGAGCAAAGCTATGAAGAAATGATTGAGAACGCTGTAAAAGGTGGTCTGCCACTGATTAACTCTACATCACAGGAAATGATTAAGCTAGTTGTAACTGTTAGAAGAAAGTAGAATATGATATCAAAAGAGTCCTAAAAAAATATTAAAAAGGACTCTTTTTTTGTCCAAAATCTGAAAAATCATATATACATAAGTACAAGGTTACACATGAAAGAATTAATACGAGGAGTGATTACTATGGGTGAGAAATTAGCTGAGGTAATAAATTAGAAAAGATGAGGTGAAAATTATGAATGTAATGATATGTTTTAGAAAAGGAATTAGTGCTGTAATAGCTTCTTCAGCTAATACCAAGTTACGGCATATAGAATTAAAAATAAAAAGCCTTGAAGAATTAGGGTTAAATGTTGAGTTTGTGAATCTGGATAAAAGAAACTTAAGCAAACTATTAAAAAAGAAAGATATCAAACCTGATTATATTTATTTATATGAAGATGAAAAAAGTAACGAAAATGATATAAGGGAATTTATAGAAAATAATTATCCGGATATCAATATCATTTCTTACAATAAAGGAAATAGTATATATTATGATGAATATTCCCCATTTCATTCTAAGACTTATATATTAGATGAATTAATTCTGAATAACTTTAATAAATCTTTAAAAGCTGAAGAAAAGTATATAGTTAATACTAATTCTCTTATTCGGGATTTACATGTAAGTAAAATGAATATGACAGAGCTAGAAATACAGATTCTTATCAAAAATAATAATATCCATCTTTTTGATACTGAAAAGGAAGCTGATGAATTTATTTTAGAAAAAATCAAAGAGAATGTATGTAGTATTAAAAAAGATATTGAAAATTTAAGAAAAAGCTTAGAAAGAAAAGAAACAATACTTAATAGATATGAAGCAATTCTTGAGCAGAAGGAACAGGATTTTGCCAATAAATATAAACCGGATGTAAAATCTAAGAAGAACATTGAAAACGGATATCCCCTTGAATTTTGAAGAAGAACATATTGAAATTATATAAAATCAGTAATGATATAAATAATTAGGAGAATGTTATGACAAATTTAGGTGATAAACTCAAACCATGTCCATTTTGTGGACGAAAAATGGTGTTTTATAAACATTCATATACAAACAAACACGGCAAATCTATCATAGAGAAATATTATATGCATGAAGATTATGACATTTATCACGAAAACACTTGTGTTCATGTACAATAATCGTGTTGCTGTATCAGAAGAATATACTGACTGGGAAGCCCGTACTGCAGTAAAGGAAAGAGTAAAAGAACTGTTAAATATTGATTTATAAGTTATGAGATAAAGTATAGGAGAAAAAAGTTATGGGATTAAGAATAAAACCAGATGTTAATTTAGAAGAGTTAAGAAAATATGGCTTTAAGACAGGCAAGGAATGGGCTGAAGCAGGTGAACGCTGTTTAGATGATATAGGCTATAAGTATCAGCATAATTGGTATCATAAGTTCCTAATGGATTTAGATGAGCCAGAAAGGATTGCTTATATATCCGATGAATATGATATCCCACGCATACAGATAAGAATAATAGAAGAGAATAGAAATTTGGATATAGCAGTAGCAGCAGAAGAAACATGGGTAAGCGGAGAGGATTTAGATATTGTAACAGACACAATATTTGAATTAACTAATGCAGGAATATTAGAGAATGTAATTAAGGAGTGATAAAAAATGTATGACGTTCTTGTCCAAAAACTGAAAAAACCATATATACATAATTAGAAACTAAGATTTACTTATGAATATGTGTTTCTTTAGAAACGGGAAAGGAATGAATAATATGGATATTCAAAGAGAAAACATAGTAGAAGAGTCTGCAATCACAAACATTGACTGGTTAAGAACTCATACACCTTATACAGAGGATAATAAGGAAGTAAAAGTTGATTCTGTAGAATTTGAGGTAAAACATAATGGAATTGAAAAATTGGAACGCAATATAGACTGTGAAACAGAATATATTATGTGTTTTGTGCATTTTAACCATAGCACAAAAGAACATGAAGGAGTTTATTTTTCAGTTTGGGATTCTGGTGGATTGGAAGACAGTCCTATTATGATTGACTTGGATGGGACAGAAACAGAAATGTTATACAACTATGCTTTGGAGAAAATTAATTGAAACTAAGAATTACTTATAAATAAGTATTTAGTAAAGGTTATTTTTTAAGTTAAAAAAGAAAAGGAAGAAAGATTATATTTGCCATACAGATTACGCAAATAAAGAGAATGCCTGCAGGTGTGAAAAAGAACATAGCAAGACTGTTACAATGAAAGATTTTAGATATTTAGCACATATAAAATATACAACCAAAATTCTTGTTGAATTTTCAGATGGAACATCTAAATGGTATAAAGAGTAAAGAGAGGATAAAATCATATGAGTTACAAAACAAGAGTAAATGGTAAACAGTTATTTGGCAATAATGAATGGTACGACGAATGGGGGAAGTACCTTATAAGTAAAGGTATAGATATTGATGATGAAGGTTTATATGAGGGCGAACTTGATGACTTTATGGAAGCATTAGAGGTCATTGAAAAGATTACAATGAATATTGAAGCTGAAAGACGAGAGCGTAAGAAAGCAGGAGAAAAATTTTTCAGTCAGAGTATTTTTGATAATGGAGACATTTATGATGGTTTAATTAATGATGACGAACATTATGAAAGCCTATTTGATAAGGAAAAAGAAATCATTGAACACGGATATATGTTTCTTCCGATACAGTTCTTTAAAGCATGTGAAGATATGCTTGAGTATACAGGTATTGATTTAAAGGGCAACCGCACCTATACATATAAACTTAAGGATGGATGCAAGATAAAAGTAACAGCAAGCTGATAAGAAAGGAAGAAGAATATGTATAAAGATATCACTGTTCATAATAAATACGATAAAGAAAGAAATCCAAGTGTTTTGGAAAACAATGTGGGCGGAATAATGTTTAGAGTACATAAACATATCTACTATGGAGAACAGTGGCTTCTCACATGTAGAGAGTTTGAAATTGAACAGGAACGACTACATACTGAGAATATGGAAGAAGCAAAAAAACTTGGAATTGAACGAATGAAAAAATTGATAAACAAAAGAATAGAAAAATATCAAAAAGTGTTGCAACAGTTAGAATGATGGACCGACAGAGCAGATGTAAACCCAGTATATATTTCACGATGCTCCTTTAATAAAAGGCAGAATCATGTGTACATTAATCAAAGAAAGGAAATTATGAACAATCAAAAGGATAATTATATGGATTTCGTACCTGAAATTTCTGTTGAAGATGTAAGCAAATTCAATTTTACTACCATACATGCTAAAAATATAGAGAAATCTCTTATTAATGCGATTAATTATGAAATGAAGCAGATTGGAAATACTGATGTGAAAATTACTAATATCCGACCATTTATTACAGATAATAAGCAGTTTGCTTTTGCTGATGTTTCATATACATGGTGGCTTAATAGTTGGGATAATAAAGTAGTTCATAAAGATATGATTTTTGCATTAGTAGATGCAATAAATAATAGATGGACAAGTCCAATTTTTGGATAAGAGTTAAAGAAAGAGGTGTATGAAAATATGATGTCCTTTGAGGAAGAATATCAGATGCATGTGAAAATTGAAGCTGAAAGCATTGTTGAAGATGTAAGAGATTATGCCGAACATCATCATTACGAAACAGATTTGTTCTTTGATGATGTAGTTAAGTTGGTCAGGAAACTAATAGCCGAAGAAAAAAGAGGTAAAATATGAAATTAATAGCTGTAGATGATGTTATAGCATTATTAACAAACCATCATTTTGATAATGATAAAGATAACACTCATACACTATTATAATATAAGGCTGTTTTATAGAAAGGAGAAAGATGTTTAATTTTGTTTATGGTACTAGCGGGATGATAGAGTCCTTTAAAATGATTATGGCAATGGGAAAAAGTATATTTATACTCGGAGCTGTTGCAACCTTTGTATTTCTTTTTTACTGGGCTTTCAACCAAATGACAGGTAAAGCCATACTTCTCACAATATGTATTATGTTCACGGGTATTATTGTATCAGCAATAGGCATTGGAAATCTTATCTGTATAAGTAACCGAAATATAAAAACTGCAATTAAAAACGATTACCCGGATGCAGTAATAACAGATATGACAGTCGAAAATAAGACTTCGTATGGTACTTTTCAAGCAAATAAAGAGGAGTATTGTTATAAGATTGAGAATAATCAGCTACGAATATGGGAAAAAGACTAAAAGATGAGAGATAAAAAATGACTCTGAAAGGGATATAAAATATGTCAATTAGTAAAACGGGTTGTAGTAAGTCAATAACAAAAGAAGATTTGGAATGTAAATATAAAAAAGGATTCTCAGATGGTGCAAAAGCCGTATGTGGTCTTATATTGGAAACTTTAAAAGACCAGCGATATGAAATTCTTGACAGCTCTAATGATGAGATTGCTTTGCAAACAATTAATATAAGCATTAAGTCTGTTCAGGATAGGCTTGATAAATACAATAACAATTGAAAGGTGATAAGGTATGGATAGATTAACAAAAGTGATGAGTTGTTCAGATGGGGCAAAAATATATGATGTTTCTAATGAGCTTTTTAAAGCAAATTGTAGCCGTGCAGATAAAACAAGAATGATTTTAGAAAAACTTGCTGATTATGAGGATTTAGAAGAACAAGGAAAACTTTTAAAACTACCTTGCAGTGTAGGAGATATAGTTTGGTATGCAGATAATGAAATTAAAATCGAAAGTATTAAAATACAAGAGAAATCATCTATAGTTTATCAAGGAAGTTCGATAAACGGTGGATATGGAAAATTTTGGTTCAATTCATCTGATTTAGGTAAGATAGTTTTTCTTACTGAGGCTGAAGCTTATGCAAAATTAGATTTAGGAGTAACAATAGGACAGATATTATATATTATTCCTGAAGATGGTCAGGATATAAGAAAGACTGAAGTGGTATCAATAAATCCACATTATTATAATGATGCAGGGTTTAAAATATCTGAAATGAGAAATAAGGATTATGGATATTATCTCGACATTAAAGTAAGATACTTTGATGATATTCATGCAGACTTACCTGTAACAGTAACATTCAGATCTAAAGACTTTGAAGATGGAATTATCTTTACATCTAAGGAAAAAGCTGAAAAAGAACTTGAAAAATTAAAAGGTGAGATTAATGAAGAAAGAGAATAAAGAAAAATATAAGACAATTTCTTGGTTGTTTTGTATGTCAGTATGTATATGTCTTGTAATAATAGAAGCAAAATGCATAAGTAATAACATAATATCATTTATAACCGGAGGCATAACAATAAGTATAATGGCAATCATAGAAAGTTTAGTTAAGAATCTAATTCAAAAGAGGATATAAAATTATGAGCAGAAAAGCAATATCAAAAGCGACAAGACTAGCTGTATATGATAAGTGTAATCATAGGTGTGCTTATTGTGGCTGTGAATTAGAGTATAAGGACATGCAGGTAGACCATATTGAAGCAGTATACTTAAACGAATACAATAAAGAAAGAAATTATAAAGTTTTAAATGATGATGAACTCAATGATATAGAAAACTTCCTGCCAGCCTGTAGAGCATGTAATTTCTATAAGAGTACATTTACATTAGAAGAATTCAGAAAGCGTTTATCAACAACATTGTTCAACAATCTTGAAAAGAATTTTAATTATAAGCTGCTTAAAAAATATGGACTTATTAAAGAAGATATTAAGCCTGTAAAGTTCTATTTTGAGAAGTTAAGAGAAGAGGAATAGATAATTTATGAGAACTGGAAGTGTTAGAAAAAGTGATTTAGAAAATAAATATGTTTTCTGGGATATTGATGGGACTTTAGCACCTTATCGGTTTAATGACCATGTTTCAGACCCAGAGGGTACAAATAATGGTATGAGTTTAAAAGAAATTAGTGAACATATTTTCTTAACGAGGAAACCATCTCAGCATATGATGAAAGTTGTTTATTCTTGTGGAGCAAGAAGAAATTTCATCATGGGTCATTGTCAGGTTCAACAAGAAATGGATGATAAACAATTGTGGTTGGATAAACATTTTCCAATTATTAGACGACAAGATAGAATACTTACTTTTGAAAATATATCAAAAGCTGATAGCATTGTCGAATATTGTGCAGGACATCGAATTGACTTGAAAGATGCTGTTTATGTGGATGATGTACTTGTATTTTTAAGAGAAGCAGAACGAAAAGGTATTAAATCATATCATATCAGCAGTTTCTTAGACTGGGATTATTCGGATGATTATTTTAATTCAAAAGATGCGCCTATAACATTTGAGGAATGTGAGGTAGTACCTGATGATTCGCAGAAAATAAAAGAGAAACATATCTTAAATGCCAAAAATTTTGAAAGATTTTTCGGGAAAGGAAAGGTATGATATTTATATAAACAGTTACTAAGGATGAACCTGTTGCAACACTTGAAGGACACTTTAACTTCGATAAAAGTAGATTCACTTTTATTACTTACAAATATGTTTCTGATGGCGGATGGGAGCAGATTGTCTGGACTAATGATTTAGAATATGTAGATGACCCCAGAGTTACCATTATGAGCAATGTATTTATAGATAAAGATAATTCTACTGCTATATATCACACTCCTATAACATTAGCTTCTCAGCCACTTGAGAATTGCTTAGTCAGTCTTACATAGAAAGGAAAAGTAATATATGCACGGATTAATTATAAAGAAGAAATGGCTTGACCTTATTATATCCGGTAAGAAAACCTTAGAAATAAGAGGTTCAGATACAAAACATCAAGGTGAAAGGATATATTTGTTAGAAAGTGGCAGTCATAAGGTAAGAGGTACTTGTATTATTGATAGTACTTTTCCATTAAGCTGTTCTGATTGGTGTGAGGAAACTGATAAGCACTGTGTAGATATATCATATAACGACCTGTTAAAGATATACAAGAATCCCCATGCGTGGGTATTAAAGGATGTACAACCTATGAATGAAAATGCTTGGTATAAGCATAAAAGTGGGGCTGTGATATGGGTAAAAGATGTGAATATTATAAAAAACGCTCAAAGATAATAAAAGATTATTTTCTATGTGAGAAAAAATTCAAAATTTTCTGTCATATTTATTATCGAGATATAAGCAAGAAAATTCCATCCGACTCAGGTCGGTTGTGAGTAGTTCATTGCAATAAAAAAAGCCCCATTAAAGAGGCTTAAATTATCTACACCATGTAGAGCTTACGCAGTTTCGGGCATTGCCCTTATTTGAACTCGTATGTAATTCTGTATTATTATAATATCCCATTAGTTGAAAAATTACAATACTTTTCTCAAAAAAAGTGAAAAGAAATTAAAATAAAATAATAAAAGTCCCCTTCAAAAGCATAAAAAATTCGATGAAATATGGTATATAAAATAAGAAAATTTAAAAGGGGAAAATACATGAGTAAAGAACCATATTATATAGGTCTAACAGTAGGACCAGAATACGCAGCTTATGCTGTAACAAATGAATCATATAATCTTGAGAGATTTAAAGGCCAGGATATGTGGGGCATATATAAATTCAAGGAAGCAGAAACTTCCGCCAATAGAACCGCCATCAGATCTGCAAGAAAGAATATAAAAAAGGAAAAGAAAAGAATTAACCTTCTGAAAGCATATTTTTATGATGAAATAATGAAGGTGGATAAAAATTTCTTTATCAGACTTGATAACAGCTCCTTTTTCCCGGAAGATAAGGAAAAAGCTCTTAATGGCAGCAGAAATGTTCTTTTTGATGATGATAACTATAAGGATGCAGATTACTACAATCAGTTTCCTACTATATTTCATTTAAGATCATTTCTTGCAAACAGTAAGGAGAAAGCAGATATAAGACTTGTGTACTTAGCTGTTTCCAATATTATGAAACACAGGGGAAATTTCTATACAAAGAATCTTGAGGATACCAGTAATTCTGTTAAGGATATATACCTGAACATCTGTCGGCTTGCCAGCCAGTCGGATATTCATTTAGATGAAAAGGCTGATACAGATAAGCTTATGGAAATTCTGCTTAATCCAGCTATTAATAACAAGACGAAGGCGGTTCTGGCAGCACAGACAGTAAAAGCTTTGACGAAACAGGAAACAGTGTTAATTAAACTTATGTGCGGACTTAAGATCAAACTTGTGGATATGTTTCCAGAATTAGCAGACTCTTTAGAAGAATCAGATAAGAAAGCAAGCATATCCTTCTCTGATAACAATTACCTTGACAATGTGGACAGTATTGAGAAGCTTGCAGGCGAAGATAATTTTGCACTGGTATCTGCAGTTAAGGAACTATATGATGCTGTAATAATACAGAATATTATTCAGGGGCATAAGTTTATCTCAGATGCTAAAATGGCATCTTATGAAAAGCATATGAATGACCTGAAGCTGCTTAAATCTGTATTAAGAAACAATGTAACATCTAAAGAGTTTAACAGATTCTTCAGATTAGAAGAACCTGGTACATATGCTGCCTATGTAAAATCAAACAACTCTTATGGAAAGCGTACAAGAAGAGGTTCGGATAAAGGCAGGACACAGGATGATTTATATTCATCTATAAAGAAGCTGCTTTCTAAAGCAGATGAAAATGATAGTGATGCTGAATATATCCTTGACGAAATCAGTAAGGGAACATTTCTGCCTAAGCAGCGTATTACTGACAACAGACTTATACCTAACCAGTTATATGCATCAGAGTTAAAGGCAATCCTTGATAATTCAGCAAAGCATTATGATTTCCTCAATGAAAAGGATGAATCAGGGCTGACTGTTTCAGAAAGAATCTTAAGTGTATTTACATTTACCATGCCATATTTTGTAGGCCCGACATCTGAATATAACAGCAGGGGATGGGCTGTAAGAAAAGAAGCTGGTGTAGTAATGCCATGGAATCTTGAAACAAAAGTTGACATAAAGGAAAGTGCTAAGAACTTCATAGAAAACATGGTCGGAAAGTGTACATACCTGTCAGGAGAGCGTGTACTTCCGAAGGCTTCTCTTTTATATGAGAAGTATGCAGTTTTAAATGAAGTAAATAATATCCGTGTAGATGGTAATAAGCTTCCTGTTGAAGTAAAGCAGGAGATTGTAAATAGAAAGCTTATGGCTGGCAAAAAGCTTACAAAGAAACAGATACATTCATTCCTCGTTAAGAAGGGACTTGCAGATATGGATTCCCTTATTACAGGTATTGATGATAAGCTTAACAACACTATGTCAAGCTATAAGTTTTTTTCGGAAGTTTTTGGCACGCTTGATAAGGATACAAAAGTAATGGCAGAGGACATCATTCTCTGGAGTACAATATATGGAACATCAAAAACATATGTAAAAGAGCAGATTGAGAATAAATATCCTGGTAAACTTACAGCAGAGCAGATGAAGAAAGTCCTTAATTTTAAGTCGGATGACTGGGGTAGATTGTCAGCAGAGTTTCTTAACATGAGAGGAAGTAATAAAGAAACAGATGAGAGAATCAGCGTCATTGATCTGATGTGGAACGAAAACATCAGTCTCATGGAACTTATCAATGATGAAAGATATGATTTTATGTCTGTCATTAAAGAGAAGTCAAAGAAAGAAGTTAAAAGCATATTTACATTTGAATATGATGATCTTAATGAGCTTTATGCAACTGCAGCTCAGAAGAGGGCAATATGGGCTGCCGTGAAGATTGTAAGAGAAATTATAAAGATAAAGGGATATGCTCCTGAATCAATCTTCCTTGATACAAAGAAGATGCGTCCAAAGGATAAGAAAGATAACAGAAAGAGCAGGCTTATTGATTTATACAAAGGACTTAAGGATGTATCTAAGGAATGGAAAGAAACCATGATTAACCGCATAGATGAATGCGATAAAGATGGCTCTTTAAAGAGTAAGAAGGTTTATCTTTACTTCCTGCAGATGGGTAAGGATATGTACACATGGGAAGATATTAATTTCAATGTTGTAAAGACAACAGGAGATAATATATATAATATTGATCATATATATCCAAAACACTTTGTTAAGGATGAAAGTCTTGATAATATTGTTCTTACTAACTCAGAATTTAATGGAGAAGAAAAGAAAGATATCTACCCTGTGCCTGATAAGATTTATGAGGCAATGCATGGAAACTGGCTGATATTAAGAAAGAACGGATTTATGAGTGCAGAGAAGCTGGCAAGACTTTCTGACAGACATCCAATGTCAGATGAAAAGAGAGCATCATTTATTGGAAAATCTTATATACAGGCAACCAGCTCAACTAAGATGCTTGCAGAGGTATTTAACAGTATATTTAATAAAGACACAAAGATTATTTATGCAAAAACGCAGGAAGTCGCAGATTTCAGAAAGCAGTATGGTTTTGCAAAAGCTACAATTTATAACGATCATTATCTTGCTAAGGATGCATATCTGAATATTGTAGTCGGAAATGTATGGTACACAAAGTTTACATCATCTCCGATCTGGTTCATAGAAAAGGAATACAGAACTGGTAAAGCTGAATACAACTTAAACCGTATGTACGATTTTGACGTAATAAGAAATGACAGGGTTGCATGGATAGCCGAAAGAAAGAAAAAGGACATAGCCGGTTCAATAGCTGTTGTAAATAAGGTAATGGCTAAGAACACACCAATTACCACTACAAAGAAGCTTGACGGACATGGACAGATAACAGAAGCTACTCTTTATAAGGGTTCAAAGACCAAACCTGAATATTTCCCAATAAAGACATCTGATGACCGCTTTAAAGATATGGCAAAGTATGGCGGAAAGACAGGTATAGCAAACACTTATGCTTTTCTGGTTGAATTTACGGATAAAAAGAAGGGCAGAATGAGGTGTTTATACACAATTCCTCTGTATATGGCAGATAATATCAAAGATAAAAAGGATATTGAGAAGTACTGCACAGAGAAACTAGGTCTTACAAATCCGGATGTGCGCATAAACAAGATTGCACCTGGAAGTGAATTGGAAATAGATGGTTACAGTTATCTGCTTGGTGGCAGGTCAGTAAACCAGTTCCATGTTACCAACAATATTCCAATGATATTTAGCCAGGAATGGCAGTCATACATCAGCAAGATTGAGAAATACATTAATTTTAAGGTAGTAGACAAGGCTGTATCAGCTGAGAAAAATCTTGAGCTTTATGATGAAATATTATCAAAGCATAGCACAGGAGTCTTCTCAAAGAAGAAGCTTCCTATGTATGAAAGACTGTTGGCCGCAAGGAAAAAATTCATAAAGCTGTCAGTGGAAGAGCAGCTGCAGGTAATATGTCAGATGCTTACACTTACCCGTATGGGAACTAATATGGCTAATCTGTCCTTAATCGGAGAAGGTTCCAGTGTGGGAATCATGAATATGAGCTGCAATTTAAGTAAAAACAATTCCGTAATCCTTGTGGAGCGTTCAATTACGGGGCTGTACAAGAAAAAGATAGATATGCTTACGGTGTAATTTAATTTCAGTAAGGTTTCGTTTTGCATCTGTGCATTTTTGCATGGACGCAGTTTTTTTGAAAATTTTTTAAAAAGTTTAAGGAATCTGCTCCGCATTATTGCATAAATATATGTGAAACGCATTTGTTTCATTTTTTCTCCTTTTTCAGGTTATTTCCTGAAAGTGGGGCTGTGTTTGCAGACTCAGCCCCGTATAGAATATTTCTTTCTTGATTTTGTTAATAGAAAAGGGAGTGCCAAAGATTTTTTCACAAATCTTGGTACTTCCTTTTCTTATGCTTTGAAATAGGAACAGACACAAATATTTGTTACAGTATCATATTATTTTCGTATGCAAGTATAGAAAGAAATTGCTGATGTCAAAACAAATATCAGATGATAGATAGTTCACAAAGGTATATTGTACGCTGAATTTAACTACATATAATTAATACAAAGCATACAATTGATACAAATATTAAAAATGCTAAAAGACCTAATGATATTAAAAATCTTATTCCGAATTTTTACCTTGCATTATCTGAAAGACAGACAAATTATACCGGAGATTTAACCGGATAAATTTCTGATTATTTGATAGTCCCAGAAGAGGACGGAAAGAGGTAAATTATGGAATATTTATTTAACGGAGAAAAGGTGACTTTAATGGCATCTACTTATGCCAACTACAACAATTTGTATGTGGGTCTTATAAGTGAAGGCGAACCGTATGCAGATATTACGGTAAACTTGAAGCCTTTAACAGATCCGTATACCGCTTTTGTTGACACAAACAATCTTCCTAATATTGGGAAATTTCTTACAGATAACCATATTGCAGAATATCTTGGAACAATTCAGACAAGTGGTTACTGTGCATATCCTTTGTACAGATTTAATCCCGAAATCATTAATAAACTTATGGGCTGGGAAAATAATTTTAATCCGGCTTATAATGACATTTATGTGTTTATACCTGCAACAAAGCATATTATAAAGATAGCTGAAGGAACAGGGAATAATCTTAACAATGAAGATTATGCAGAAGGCTATGTAGATTACATAGACTATACAGCATATCAGATGGAAGATGAATTCCCTGAGTATGACGGCGGAATGATTATGCTAAAAGAAGAATTCCGAATAAAATACAAGTCCACAGAGGAATGCATTCCTGATGTACTGGAAGATGTGTACAATGACAGGGAACAGCCTTTCATTGTACTAAAATAATCAGAAAATCCATTTTCAAACCCTGCCGGACCAGTATCGGCAGGGTTTATTTTTTGAAAAAATCTGAAAAACATGTCCAAAATTTTTTAAAATCGTATATATAATAGTGAAAACCTAATCAGAATATGTATTAATAATATTAAGTAATATTTTGAATTTTGAGAGGTGTTTTCATGGGAAAGAAGTTTTGTCGAGCAGGGTTTGTTCTGTTTGCATTTGTATCATTCACAGCGGGTTTTATTTATGCATTGATGCGTTAATTTCCCAAAAAGATTGTATTAGTATCTATGCGGAAACCTATCCCGTAAGGATAGAACTTGTAGACGACCTCATTTGAGGTTTGAGAGGTATGTAATTCTGTATAGGTATAAAACGTAACCTTGTAATCACCGGCAGGCAAGCCAGTTTGAGAGGTATGTAATTCTGTATGGGTACAATACTTTGAATATCTTTTCATGCGATATTCCTCCTGTTTGAGAGGTATGTAATTCTGTATAATTATAAAACTGAAAAACTTCTCAATTTGTAATTCCGATTGTTTGAGAGGTATGCAATTCTGTATAGTTATAAAACGCAGAAATATTGCCCCAATATTTTTCAAGGGTTTGAGAGTAGTGTAATTCTGTATAGGTATAAAACACTTTACTTCAAGGAAACAAAAGCACCAAAGTTTGAGAGGTATGCAATTCTGTATAGGTACTAGACTGACCAACAACTATATTCAGGTATCGCGCATGTGTTTGAGAGATGTGTAATTCTGTATAGATACAAGACAATTTTTCACATGTTTCAATCACTACATAGTTTGAGAGGTATGTAATTCAACGACACTGTATTAGAAATTATAGATACCGTTATTGATATTGCATCGTAAGGAGGGTGATATTTATCGTGATAAAAGTTCGTAAAACCTTGATTATGCGAACTTTTGTGTGTTACAATATTCTTGGCGGTTTTTCACTCCTCCAGAGTGAAATTCTTGCTAAGATTTTTTTTGCTAAAAATTTTACTAAATTTTTTAGAATATTATTACCATGGAGGAATTTTGTAATGCCATACGAAAAAAAATCCAATTCGGAGCTGTTACTGGAACAACTTGATACTCTCCCTCATTTCTGTTCAGGCCTGCTCTTAAACAGAGCTGCAGAAAGAGAAATCAGTACAAGATTAAGTTATGCAAGAGACTTAAATACATTTTTTCCTTATATAATCAGAACAAAACCTGAATTAAAGGGAAAAAATCCACATGAGCTTGAAGCTTCGGATCTGAACTGTATATCGGTTGACGACATCGATCGGTTTATTCAGCTGTTTCTTGAGGGACATTCTCCGACAACCACAGCAAGGATGCGCGCAAGCATATCAGTGATGTTTAATTACCTGACAAACACTCTCCGTCTGATTGCCAATAATCCTATGACAGGAGTCACAAGGGTAAAGGTTGAATCAAAGGATTATGTAATATACTTAAGTCTTGAAGAACAGGAAACTCTTATTAATACCATTAAATACGGAACCGGTCTACCTCCGAAACAGCTAAAAAATACAGAAAAGAAAAGCAAAAGGGACTTGGCAATTGTATTCTTATTCCTTGATACAGGATTGCGATTATCGGAGCTACAGGGATTGGATGTTGGTGATATAGACCTGGACCGGTGCTGTGCTACCGGAGTAAGACGAAAAGGAAATGAATTCAGGGAAGTTTACTTTTCTGATACTGCAGCGGAATATTTGGGAGAATATTTAGAGCAGAGAAAAACTGATGTGCGCTACTCTGCTCTCCCATCTGATCCGTTGTTTCTTAATCCGTCAGGAGACAGAATATCTGTAAGAGGAATTGAAAAGATGCTTGATAAATACATAACAGCAGCTCTTCCAGGAAGAAATGATATTACTGTGCATAAATTAAGAAGTTCTTTTGCAATGAGCTTTTATTCTTCCGAAAAAGATATCCTTGCGTTACAGGAGAGAATGAATCACAAGTCTCTTAACACAACCAACATTTACGCAAAGGCGGCTGAAAATGCAAGTAAACTAACGAGAAATTGGAGAAAAATACATAACACATAAAGAAGTTACTGAAATTTTTATTTACATTTTTAGAAACATAATATATACTGAATTTATGAGCAGAAATCACTCAAATTTTGACCCCCAATCCAAAATTTGAGGAATCAAAACAGGCGGTACATTTAGTACCGCCTCGTTTTGATTTTATAACAAATGTTAATTGAATGTTTTTCTTATGTGATTCGGTCTATATATCTATATTAATCCCAAATTCTTTGGCTTTTTCTATATATGCTCTAATTGCTTCCTGGTCAATTCGCTTATCTATTTTAAACGAATGAATTAGAGGAAATCGTATCAATGATGTTATGTCCGTGATTTCAGATTTGTATTCTGACTATAAAAAACATAAAGCTATCAACTTTTCCAGTACCATTAATTTTTACTTTGCTTTGTTTTTGAGCTATATCAGTAACTAGTCCATATTCTGCATTACATATGTCATCGTTATATACCCACACCAGGTCTCCAATTTTGATATCTTCAATTTTCATCTATATTCGCCCTACCTTTCAATCAACCTCTTTGTCATTTCTCAAGTATTAATTTTCGTCTATGTCAACAATTTCAATATTTTCTGTATGTGTAGATAGAAAGTATTTGATTTTTCTATTTTCAATTTTGTATTTCCAAAATTTGCAATTGACATACAATGACGGCAACTCTCCAACCACAACATTTCGCAAAATCCAAACAAAATAATTAATAAAGCCTTCCGGTCTGGTTTTCAGACAGAACAAATTTCTTATATCTTTTTGCGTACTCTAACAGTGCATTTTCTTCTGCATCAATACTTTCATGCAGCGCAATGACAAAATCACTTCGGACAAACTCTCCTCTTTCATATCTACGGGTTTGATCATCCCACTCCATTAGTGTATCCTCATCGTCTTCACATGCCTCGCATAAAGCTTTTCTTTCTACTTCTGTAGTATAGTTGAACAGATATGGATATTTAACTGCAAATTCTTCTACCATATTTTCACCTACCCTTTTACAAAATGCTGCTTTCTTTTCGTAAAAACAGCAAAACCGTCTCTTTCTTAACTCTCGAAAGAACTAAATCGGGATACCGTCTCAGCGGTTTTTTGGTCATCTTGCATTCTTAAATATTATTTTCTGCACAGGAGCTTGTCTTATTTCCTCTGGCACATTATCCCACTGCAATAACTCATATTTAGTTTCGGTTGCAAAAATGCTTGACAGATATATTTTTATTGCTCCAAAGATTTACTGCATTTAATATGCTAAGCAACACTTTTTCTCGCACACTCAATAAGCTAATTTCTCGTTGTCCATAACTTCACCCTTACATTTTCATGAATACAAGCCAATGTGTCTTACTTCGTTTATTTCCTAACACTGGCTGTTGTGGGAATATTGAAAGAATTTCTTTTAATGCTATCTGTTCCTCATTCCACTTAAACACTAATGTTCCATGTTTTCTTAATACCCTCATGCACTCATTGAAGCCTTGTGTCAGGTCTTCTTTCCAGTTTGAAGATAGTTTCCCGTATTTTAAGGCTAACCATGATTTGTCGCCCGCTCTAATTAAATGCGGAGGGTCGTATATTACCATGTTAAATGTTTCATCTTTAAATGGTATATTTCGAAAATCGCCTATGATATCTGGCTTAATTTCAAGTTTTCTCCCATCGCATAATTTTTCCTCAAGCTTGCGACAATCCATAAAAACAACATCAGGGTTATTTTTATCAAAGTAGAACATCCTGCTGCCACAGCACACATCTAATATTGGCTTACACATTATTATTACCTCCCATAATTTTTTCGTACTCTTCTGATTGTCTGCTTACCTCTTCTTGTTCGAGCCATTCTGCATAAGAGCAGCCTTGCGCCTGCGCTATTTCCCATCGCTCCTGTTTCTTGCGCTCCTGTTCTTCTCTATGTCTCAAGTCTGCGAGTTCGTTATAATAGCTGTCAATTGTATTATTAAGCATTTTGAGGACATTTTCGCTTGGGGTTTTGCCGCCTTCCTGTCCAGCTTTTTTCTGCTTTTCTTCTAATTTTTCAATGAATTTGTCGCATTGGGAACTGGTTATGTAATCACACTGATACCAGGCATTGATATCATCTTCTGTATAGCATTTCTCACCTTTTACTGTCACATATACATTTGATACTTTTTCCCTCTCTCTTTCTGCCCTTTTCTCATATTTTTCCCTTATCTTTCTTAGTTCATTTACTATAGTATCAATTGCTTTAATATCTTCACTCATCTAATAACTCCTTATGCAAACCTTAATTGTCCCGTTGCTTCCTGTTTTACGCGGCAGTTAGGTGTCCTCTCTCCGACGCATAATTCTCTCAGATTCGCCCTTACTAATGCATTAGGTATCATTGGACTTACAGAGTTCCCGCACCGCTTAACCTGTTCTGTTCTTGGATATGTCTTACCAGTGTAATCATGGTCTATAATGTAATCGTCCGGGAAACCCTGGCATCCATATAGCTCTCTTGGCTCCAGCATTCGAAGTCCAATATCTACAATTTGATAATCCTCACCTTCGATTGTTACTAAGCCGAATCGATCCCGCGATGTTACTGTATCTAACGGCTCTTGAATGTCCTGTCCGGTGCCTTGTCCGTAATACTTTATCAGAAATGCCCGAACTTCCCCGAAATGTCCATCTCCGGCCGTAATGGTAGGTAAGGGTTGTCTTATGTCCTTCCCATCGCAGTGATTGTTCATCTGGATCAAATTTGCCGTGACAACGCTGTTATGATCCCACGCTGTTATTGTCGGCAGTGGATTTTCCATGCTTTCTCCGGCTCCCTTATAGCCACCATCATAATATTTATGTAAGAATGATGCAACTAATCCATACCGGTTCGATCCATCCACGGTCATGATCGGATCCTTTATTGTCTGTCCCCGGACTTCTCCCTGTGCTGTTTCGGAATGGTACTGGATCAGTGTAGGACATATTAAACAATGCTCGTTTTTACTTACTATCGTAGATAGCGGCTCCTGAATATTCTTGCTCCGGTCTTTTGTAAAACCAGTCTGTCCAATCTGAATCATGTAAGGTTCAACAATCCCATATCCATGTTTACCTGTAATTGTTGGCAATGGTTCTTTAATATCCAACGGTCTTCTGTCTCCACCATGATTACACTGAACAATAAAAGGCTCTGGATTATCCAAAACAAATTTCTTTAAGCCTCTTGCGATTCTTTCCATTGTCTTAGGTGCTAATGGTCTTACCGCTTTTATTCCATATTTCTCTTTTATCTGTTCAGATGTATCAAATATGCTGGGGCATGGTCTGCTAAAATCTATCTGTGTATATGCTCCAACATAAGGTTTTAGCAGTCCCTTTTTTACAGCTTCGCTGTCTGCTGGTGCATGTGTTGGCTCTGGCCATACGATAGGCTTCTTGTCGCATCTTGCTATCATAAAAAATCGTTTTCTCATGGTTGGCGCTCCGTAATCTGCTGCCACAAGCTCCCTGAACTGTACTTCATATCCTAAATCTTGTAGCTGTCTCACAAACTTATCGAATGTTCTGCCTTGTTTTGATTTAACAGGATGATGTCCTCTGTTTAACGGCCCCCATGTTTTAAATTCTTCGACATTTTCTAGCATTATTACTCTCGGTCTTACAAGCCCAGCCCAGCGACATGCTACCCATGCAAGACCTCTTATATTCTTATCCTTTGGCTTACCGCCTTTTGCCTTGCTGAAATGTTTACAGTCCGGAGAGAACCAGGCAAGCCCCACAGGATGCCCATTACATGCCTGCACTGGGTCTACCTGCCATACATCTTCACAATAATGCTTTGTATTCGGATGGTTTGCTTTATGCATTGCTATAGCCTTAGGATCATGGTTAATTGCTATATCCACACTAAAGCCGGTAGCTTCTTCTATTCCGGTGGAGGCTCCGCCCCCACCAGCGAAATTATCAACTATTAATTCCCCGTTTATCATATTAGCACCTCAATCTTTCATCCGTACTTCTGATATGAAACTCAATCCCGGTCTCTTCCGTCATTTGCTCCGCTATCTCCTGCCATTGCATGTACCCACCTGAAAGACTTTCTGTATATTCAGAAAATTTATTCTTAAAATCCATAAGTCTTTTATTTCCAAACCCGAATGCATCTCGTAATGAGTAGCAGCTCATCAGCAGAATAGTGTCAAACATAGTCTGTTTTGTTTCTTCAACAAATGCTTCAACCTGCCCCTTTGATATCTTAATAGGAATATTAGTTATATTCCTGAATTCAAGCTCCTTTTCAAGTGCTTCAATCCCTTTTTCCTTTGCAATCCGTAAAGCGTAAGCCATACCTTCCCTTCTTGCAGATTCTTCCTTGTTATTTCCCATTTCCATTTACCTCTTAAATATAATTTTTCCCAAACGCATCCATCCACTCTTCATGGCTGTATAGTTGTTTGAATCTTGCTTGTCCTATGTGCCTCCTTCTTAACTATCAACCTATGTACATATGGATTTGCAGAATTAAGAAAAGACAATTTGCAGATTTTGAAAAAAATCAAGACTGGGTGTCGTCAGGAAGCAATCCATCCCGCAACCAACCTGAGTTGGATGGAGTTTTCTTGCCTATAGCTCGATAATTTTCTCTTAACCTTGTATATATGAAAATCCTGATTTTAGGACATATTTTTTTATTTTTTCAATAAAAAAAAACTGTCATTTCTGACAGCTTTTCTATCCTGATTGCAATTTACACAAGAAATCTTACTATGCCATGTCCATTAGGGAGCTGTTTAAATTCTCCTTTACCACCATGCAGCATTTTTCTGGCTTCTGAATTAGTAAATCCTGTATTATCACACCAATCTTCTACAAAATCATCCCATGTCCTGTAATATGCTATTATCGGATCTGTCAGATTGTATCTTTTTCTGTGTCTTTTCAGACATATGTCGTCATTCTCCGAATAGTCCTTAAAATGGCTGAGATAATGGCTTATTGTCAGCTTATCAGACTCCTGCTCAAAATCAGCATTTTCAATGATGAACTTTTCCATTGCTTTTCTGAGTTCTTTTTTCCATCCCTTACCGAATGTGACCTTGTATGGAATAAATCTAGAACCGTCTGTATCCCAGTTCCCACTTAAGTCTCTTCTCATAAGGTATATGGCGCTGTTATCCTTGCCATCTTCAATACAGAGGTTATATTCTGCTCCGTAATCATCCATGAAGCAATATGCATAGCCCCACATATCAACATCTGTTTTATTAATGATGCCGAAATGCAGCTCAAAGCGGTTTCTTTCTAACATTAATCTCATACTGCATTCCCTCCTTATTCATTTCTGGTAATAAAAACAGATTTTGGACTGTTTATGGACACTGGTTTCAGGCTGTTAGGCTTATTAAAGCTGTAGCATCGTTTTTTCGCATACATACTTAATGCCTTAAACATGTCCTGTTCAAGCTGTTCTTTCCAGTCATCATTGTTCCAGTCTACGGATGGTTTATAATCAATATAATCATCTGATACCCAGGATGCATCATCATTGGAAGTTCTTATACAACAGAAATAACCTATGTCAGGTGTTTTGTCTCCTGACTTTCCTTCCTGCTCTTTTGAGTATATATTTACTTCAACATCAATGAATCCGATTTCAAGTACTGCACATCCTCTTAGCGGATCTCCATTTTCAGAAAAGGACTCCAGCCAGTTCTTTCTTAGTTCCGGAACAATCGGTTCTAATTCGGTAGCAGAAAATACATAATCATCTCTGCGTTTTGCTTCCTCAAGGGTAATCACTTCCTTTGAATAAATATCTTCCATAAAATACCTCTTTCCGTCCTTCTTGGACTTTTAAATTGCAATATATCATGTTGTAATTCACCATTTTCTGATATATCACTGTGTTAATAATGCAAGTTAAAAAAAATACAGCCCCGTTCTGGGACTGTATTCTGGAATAATACCATATTCTACAAATTGACACTTCTATAAGATAAAGCATATCTCGCTGTAAGTTCTGCAAGCTCATCCGGCGCAAAACACTTACTTTCTGGCTGCTTTTCGTATATACATTTCAAAATCAATTCCATAGAAATGATGAATGCCTGATTTTCAATGATGCTTTTGGCGGTACCATGAAAACACTTATCAGAAGATAAATAATAGGCCTTATGCCCGATTTCATGTGAATCTTCCTCAGTACTACTCCACTGAATGATCATAAAGTGTTCATAATCCTTACCATTTTCTTTTATCCAGCCTAACGGTTCAATAGTATATAATGGCTTTCCTTTTTTTTCAATATTTTCCGTTTTTTCTACTGGAGAATGTAACCATTCTGCCACATCTGATACAGAACACATTGCAACACCTTTTTCAATAGATATTGCTTTTCCATGCCCGTATGTCTCTATTGAACATAAGAAATTCAGTAACTCTTCATCATTCATGCATCTAATCCTGTCAGCATTATTTTCTATAGTCACCCCTGTTTCTACATTCTGGATTTCACACAAGCTTTTGATTATATAGTCAACACGATATGAAAAAAAACAGTTATATGCACAAAACTCATTCTCACAGCCATTAACCTGTGTTAAACTCTCTACATCATTTGTTCCGTAATCAAAATTCACAGCATCATTTACTCTATCTTTTATAACAATTTCCATAAGCTTTTCCTTTGCTTCTTCAACTGTACCTGTAAATTTGTAGAGAAAGTCTGCATTGTTGCTGCCAATTGCAATAATCCAATTTTTAATCATAATACACCTCTTTCTGCCCTTTATCGGTGGACCAATAAATATTTTGAATATGGTATTAATTTCAAGACACCCATTACCAATATCCATTCATTCATATAATGCAAGCCAAAAAAAAATACAGCCCCGGTCTGGAACTGTATTCTTTGATTTTGAGTATTATACTGCCATTTTCTTAATCAGAACCTCATCTATCATTACAGCATGAAGTCTTTTTGCAATATTCGTGGCTTTTTCTTTTACAAGTTCAACAAGTATAGCTTTCCTGTTCTTTTTTATGCAGGCCTCTCCAACAGCTCCGGATCCGGCAAACTGGTCAAGAACAATTTCACCTGGCAGGGTTACATATTCAAGCAGCTGCTCAAACAATGCTGTCGGCTTTTCCGATTGGGAAATAATCTCTTTTTTCGGAACCGGCTGCACATCAAAACAAGTTGGAAGCATACCGTTAGTTCCAGACATATATCTGGTAGGATTACCATTCTCATCAAGTCCTCGCTGTTTATCAGGCTTTAATGCTCTTGGCTTTCCCTTTGAGAATATCATAATATCTTCGGTATTCTTAGCTTTTCTGCCTGTATTGCTCACAAAAGTACCTTTTTTCCATGCTACTTTTGCATAATACTGAAAGCCTGCAGTCTGTGCCATCTTTTTAATCTGGTACAGATAATCAAAATTGCTTTCAGATTCAGCCGGAATAACCTCACATAAAAATGAACCTTCCTTAAGAACTCTTGCTTTTTCATCAAAATCACGCTGTTCATAGTTAAATACCGGATATGATGCAAAATTCCTGTTTCCACCCTTAGTTGACACTGTGTCATTCCACGGATGATCCGTTATGATACAATCAATAGAACTATCCTCCAGACATCTCAAGTTTCTGCCGGAACCTTCAATAACAATGGCATCTTCTGCTATCGTCATGTAAATTCCCCTATCAATCTTCCTGAACGCCGTTCCAAGATTTTCATAGATTCTGGCTCTCACGGACTCCTCTGGTATATCTGGGTTTGCATCATAAGCCTCTTTTAATGTAAATTTTGATGACTTGAAAATTTCAATCAGATTCTTTTTAATACTCATAAATTTACCTCCATTTTCAATATATTTTCATTACTATAATGCAAGCCAAAAAAAATACAGCCCCGAATTGATATGATACCTCTTAAGTAGACATGGTAAATAACCAAAATCTATTTAAGGGGTATTTTTATGTCCAGAAAATCTAAGTATTCTATAGAACAGCGAGTACAAGCATGTGAAGACTATCACAATGGAACTCGTAGTTTAGAAGAAATATGTATAGCTCTCGGAACTACCAGAAAGAAAACTATCCGTGAGTGGTTAAAAAAATATGAGAAGTACGGAGTATCTGCTTTTCAGGAAAAGTCATATAACAAAAGTTATACAAAAGAATTTAAAATTCAAGTAGTGGAAGAATATATAAGTGGTTATGGTTCACTAGAGGAACTGATTGTAAAATATGATATTTCTTCTACAACCCAACTACGAAAATGGATTTCAGTGTATAATGCCAATAGAGAACTTAGGGACTATTGTCCAAAACCGGAGGTCTATATGGCAGAAGCAAGAAGAAAAACAAGCATTGAAGAACGCAAAGAAATCGTAAAGTATTGTATCGGACATAATCGTAATTATAAAGAAACTGCAAGTGCTTATGATGTCTCATACAATCAAGTCTATTCTTGGGTAAAAAAGTATGATGCACTAGGTGAAGAAGGATTAACAGATAAGCGTGGATGTCATAAAACGGATGAAGAGGTAGACGAATTGGAACGTCTTCGTCGGGAAAATGTACGTTTAAAGAAGCAACTCAAAGAAAAGGATATGTTAACGGAACTGTTAAAAAAAGTACAGGAATTCGAAAGGATGTGAGGCTCGGAAAACTTCGCTATAATTCGGAATTTATAGCAATAAAGTTTTTCTATGAAACAAAGAACTGGAGTATTAATTGGATGTGTAAACAGCTCGAAATATCAAGAGCTGCCTATTATAAGTGGTTGAATCGTGAGATACCTGAACAGGAAGCAGAAAATATGAAGTTGGCAGAACTTATAAAGGAGTACGATGAGCGCTTTAATCACATCCTGGGTTATAGAAGAATGACCTCTTGGATTAATCACTTTAACCATACTGATTATAAACCGAAGAGAGTACATCGAATTATGAAGAAGTTGGGTATTCATTCAGTCATTAGACGAAAGCAGAAAAAATATACTTCTTCGACACCGGAAGCAGTAGCTGAAAATAGATTAGGCAGAGACTTTTATGCAACTGCACCAAATGAGAAGTGGACAACTGATGTAACAGAGTTTAAGATTCCAGGTGAGAAAAAGAAACTTTATTTAAGTGCCATTCTTGACTTATATGATAGATACCCTGTTGCGTATGTTATCAGCACGAGAAATAATAATGAGCTCGTATTTAAAACCTTTGATAAAGCTATTGCCGCAAATCCTGAAGCTAAACCATTATTTCATAGTGATAGAGGTTTTCAGTATACAAGTAAGGTATTTCAAATGAAACTTAAGGAACATAAGATAGAACAATCTATGTCCAGAGTTGGACATTGTATAGATAATGGACCTACTGAAGGATTCTGGGGTATCATAAAATCAGAAATGTATCAGATGTACGATATAACAGATGAATCTTCATTAAGATTTGCAATAAAAGATTATATTAGATTCTACAGTGAAGAACGACCACAAGACAGGTATCATTGCAAAACGCCACTAGAGGTAAGAGCTGAAGCATTATCTACAGCAACACCACAACAGTATCTTATTCCTAAAAATAAACGAATTGAAAAATATAAAGAGAAATGGTGTGCATAGAAAAACGACCGTACACTTTATACGGTCGTTTAGCAACACTTCATTTTAGATATTTAACCTGTCTACTTGACAGGGGGCATATCAAATTGGAGCTGTATTAAAATTAATACCACATTCTTTATTCAATCGGATTTGATGATTTTAAAGCTGCTAAAATCCACATATTCGTGAATATCAGCTATAACATTATGAACCAAATATTTCATATCCCTTACGGCATTTAATTCATCATTTTTGTTGACGAATATACTTGAAAAATTTTTATCATACTCGTATTCTACCATTTCTTCAACATCAATATCTGTGAATTTTTGAATATTATTTAAAATAATTTTATATTGAACATCATTATGTATTCTGAAAGCTATTTCCCCTTTAGTGAATTTACTGAGAATATCTTCCGGGATATACATGATATCTTTGAACTCAACATATGTGCAATAGTTCCGTTACAGAATTTCTGGATAACCGCAGTTTTTGAATTCGCTTTAAGTATATTTTTATACTCAATATATTCATATTCATTCAATCCGCTACACATAGCAAATCTGCATGTTGCCAGAACAGAATAAAGCATATCAGCAATCTTATCGGTATCATAATCACGAAGGAAATCCTGCGCAGTTTCGTATTTATCTGTTATGTCTCTACCAAAATAAAATGCGCCACTGCCTATTCGACACCCAATACCCATGAGACCATAATCGCCAAGATTATCTGATATTTCAATAAGACCATTTTCCAATCCTGTTTTAATATCCTCATAACTAATCTCTTCCATGACTTCATCCTGACCGCTTTCAGCAGATATATCATCATAGTCTGAATGAATAGTAAGATTTGCTCCTTCGCTATACAATGCAAACATTGCAGTCCAAATGGATTCTCTTGGTGTACCGGTATCATAAGAATAAATTTTGTTTCCTGCTGTAAACTCGTATGGGTTTGCTAATACCAAATCCTTATCTTCATCCTCAATAAACAAAACATCTTCAAGTGCATCATAGGCTCTTTCTACTTCAATATCTACCTGAAGCTGTTCAAACACTGATTTATACTTCTCTGTAACAGAATCAGCATACACAATCATATCGTTAAGTTTTGTAGCCTTATTATCTACATAGCAGGCATGATCTTTCATAAAATTCTCAATTCTTTGCAAATCCATTAACATAATATACCTCTTTCCGCCCTATTCCGGACCAACATAATATTTTGAATATGGTATTTAGATGTATACACCCATTACCAAAATTCAATCATTCCTATAATGCAAGCCAAAAAAATACAGTCCCGTTCTAGGACTGTATTTTGTGCTAATACCATATTCTAATCAATAAGGCCTAAATTCTGTATCAACATGATCATCTGCTGTTAAAACAATATCACTGTTATTGTACATACTTTTTACCTTTTCCTGTGCTTCTTTTAACGAGTCAGCACTAACTGTGATAACCTTCTGCAGTGTTTCAGTTATTACAATCTGATATGTAACAGAAGAAATATCTATATTCTGCATATCTCTGATAAATTCATTAATGGAATCACTACTTGGAATAAATGCCCAGCATATCTCAACCTGCTTTTTAAGATAATCATACACAAAAACTGATGCTTTTTGTTTTTTTCTTATCTGTCTTAAGAGTGTCAGGTTCTTCTCATATTCTCCCTGAGTTGCACCAAAATACACTTTGAAAAAAATTGCAGAGTTGCATGAAACTTCTAATGAGTAAAAGTTTTCATCACAGTTCTTACACACGAAACTATAGCCTACTACATCTGATAAATATAATGGTTTCTTGCATTTAGGACAGCTGCAGTTAGTTAAAAATAAATTTTTCATAATATAACCTCTTTCTGCCTATTCGGGGCCTATAAATTATTTTGAATATGGTATTAAGTTCATACACCTATTACCAATATTCAATCATTTCTATAATGCAAGATAAAAAATACAGCCCCATTTATAACTGTGTTAATCTGGAACAAATTCATCTATATTTTCATCAGTCAGTACAATAGTTACCCCACAGTTTCCTTCCCAGTAATCATCCTGCATTATATATTCACCCAGTTTTGTATCAAATTTTGGCTCAAAATGCCAGTTGCATGAATGATAAAGGTTTCCTGAAAACAAATCTCCTCTATATCGAGATTCAGGTATATGAGTATATTTTTTTGAAAAATCAATTTTTTTTATATTTTTTTCTGATAACATTTTACTCTTCCTTTCTTTCAAAAAAGGCAGCTCTCAACGGAGCTGCCTGAAAATCATTCCTTCAAATATTTATTTATTTCCACTTTCTGAGAGAATGTCTTATCTTTGGAGTAAGCGTTTTATTTAACTCTGCTACATCCTCATTAAATATAAAAGAATCTCCAAAAACAGTTCTTAAATAATCCTGATACCCTGCGTCATTAGGACAATTTACAAGTATCGTATAAATATCACAAAACTTTGAAATTTCCTTTATGGCTGCCGAAGCAGTATTACTATTATTAGGTTCACCATCCGTTATTAAAATACAAAGACGGTTTTTCGCATCTCTGTACTTTAATGTGTTTAATGCTAACAATAAAGCATCAGTTGTATTTGTGCCTCCATATGCATCCAAATAAAAGCTTTTTAATGGCTTTCCCCATTCTTTCAATACATGTGTTATTCCGCTAAATGGAATTACACATGTGTCAACGCCAATATCAGTCAACGATTCAACTAACACCTGCACCTGACTCATTGCTATTTCCATACGTCTTCGCATTGAACCTGAAATGTCTAATAGAATACATATAGCCGCATCAAATTTTTCTTCTGGAAGTTTCTTTTTTTCGAAGAAATTAACGGTCTGATGTCCTTTGCAGGCATAGCGATTGAGATTAAAATTACCGCTTGCAGCAAATATTTTCCCATGCATATCCTTGGTAAGCAACCGTTTCCATGATGAAGATAACTGTTTTATATAAGGCATATTTTTACTCTTATATTCGACATATAAATCTCCATTCTGTTGCGAAATAAGATCACTTTCTTTATACGCATTTTTAAAATCATTCACTTTTTTTTGAACCTGCTTTTTAGCCTCATTAAGCTGGTCATTTAAGTTTTTCAAGGAATCTTTGCGTTTTTTTTCAGCCGCTTTTTTCTTTTCATCATCTGATTCACTATCAACCGAACCGGAGTTGCCTGACGAAGCATTTGTGTTTGATGAATTATCTGCATCGAATGAACCATTTGCATCTGATGGGTTATTTGCATCGGATGAATCAGTATTGGTGCCGTTATCACCAGTATTGAATGCTGATGATGAGTTTTTACCATTCTGCCTCTGTTCTGAAAAGCTTTGGGCTGCCTGTGATAAATCACTATCAGTCTGTCCGCCTGATCTGTTACAATCGGAACCATAACCGCATTCATTTTTGTTTTCATTAGGAATATTATCAAGTCCAAACTCCTTAACTACTATCTGATAATATTCTTCCTGAAGCATAAGTCTGTTGTGATTATCTGCCTCATTTATAATTTTGTTATACAAATCAAAATTCTCATAGAAAACTCTTTTTGCCTTATCAGAAGAAAAGTCATTCTTTAACTTTCTTGTCCAGCCATAATATAACATGGCCGTTTCCCATTGCATATAATCAATTAAATCATCAGGTATACACTGTTCCGGTTTTGTTCCAATCGTTTCAATTTCAGGACCTTCCTTGAATAGGCATTCGTTGACATATTTAATACCTTCTGTCAGATAGCCTCCCTGAAACCATGAAGAAAAATTTTCTATTGCTGGATCTTCCAATACATTAATTATCTTGCGAAATTTACAAATTTCTTTTTTGTATTTTCCTTCGCAAAGTGTCTTCATTTCTGCAAATGGTGTCTTAATACAGTGCATTAATTCATGTGCAAAAAGCCCTGCAATAAATAACGGTTTATCTTCTTCATTAATATGGTCAAACACCTTTGATTTACCACTACTGATTGTAATAGTATTACCGTTTGTGTAGGCTGTATCAACACAATCATCAAAAACCACATTGATATTAACCCCTGTCTTGGCTTTTGCCATCCTCGAAAAAACCATTTTCATAGATTCCAATTTGATATTAACTGCCATATAATACCTCTTTCTGCTCTTTAATGAGCCATATAATATTTGTAAGAATGATTCAGTTAAAGCACCTTTAATCAATTATTCCTACTTAATTATAATTGCAAGTTAAAAAAAGAAGCTGCGGAACAACCACAGCTTCTTTCTTAGAATAATTCAGAATATTAATTCTTTAATCTGCATACAAACAATTTTCGATGATTCTATAAAGTGTATCATAATCACTTCCATAAATAATAGCCGGATTATCATTATCATCCTCTCTTTCAGGATTCGGAATAGCATTAACTGATATCCCTTTTCCTTCAAGGAAATCCTCAAATCCATCTATGATGTTGGCAATTCTTGGGTTAATGGAAGTTTCTGCATCATTTGAGTCATAGTACTGCTTAATTTTTTCTGCCGCTCTATTAATCTCTATTGCATAAACCATTCCATAAGTTTCCAAATCAAACATCAATTCCGCGTTAGGTAGATTTTCATCTACATAATTACAGATGTTTTCAAAATCAGCTATTGTAATCGCAGCTTCCAATCTGGTAAGGTCATAAAAGAAAAGCCCCTCTGGTGCTTTTGAGAATACGAGTAGTCTCTTTGTGTCCGGAATTATTGTGCCATCAATTTTCCTTCTGACACATTTTCCGTCCTGCAATACACCCTGTATATATACAACTGGGTTTTCTTCTGCTTCATTACCAACTTTTACGGATTTTTTATACTGCTCTTTCCAATTATTGAACACATCTGTACATTCCGCTTTGAAAAGTGTTCCTCCACCTTGTTGTTCCTGCTTGAAAATGATTCTGTTAATTCTCATATATTCACTCTTTCTGCCCGTAATTATCGGACCAATATAATATTCTGAATATGATATTAAGATATACTCCTATTATCAAGATTCAGTTGTAAGTATAATGCAATGTAAAAAAAGTTGCAAAACCCATATACAAATAAGTCCCCGTTTAACGCCCTGCTTTCCACTTCTTCCAGTAATCAATCATTTCTTCATACTTATAGACTAATTCAAAAGTCTCTAAATCCCAGTGGTCTGTTGATTCCATATAACTTATAAAATCACTGAAATCGTCCCTTTGTTTAATGATATTATTCCATATTTCACTCGGATTTTTACTCATAGTGTCTTTTTTAGTCTGTGTTTTTATATATTCTTTAGCCATCCTGGTGCGCTCCGGTGCTATATCAGTATCATTAACTACAGCTGTTCCACCTGATAAATCCCACTCAGGATTATTAAGAACACTTATTATATATCCTGTAAAATCATTAATATTATCCTTCCCATTTACATAATAGATTGCTTCTCTAACTTTAAGTGCATCACCGCTTGCTTTAATAAGAAATGTATCTATATCTTCTCTCTTTAATTTATGAAGTCCCACAAATTCTTCATAAAGTTCCATTCGTACTTCGTCTGGAATTTTCAATATTTTCTCAATAAATTTTGCCTGCTTGGCCAGTTTCTTTTCATTTTCCTCATTTTTATAAATAAAAAACCTTAATTTACTGATTGCTTTACCCTTGGTTTTTACTCTCTGATATTCAAACCTAATATTTGAAATTTCTTCCAATTCTCTCTGAGCTGGTTCAATAGCGTTATATATGAAATTATAAGTACTTGGATATATCTTTTCTTCTTTTGGCAAAGCTTCATAAAGCATATCCCAGTCTATTTTCTTACCCATCTTCTTTTTCACTGCGTCCAGCGCTGGATTCTGGTCATCACATAAACCTAATGTAAATTTTAACTCATTAACAGGATATTCAACTACCACACATCCTAGTTCTTCATTATATTTTCGGTTACCCGGATATAATTCTTGTTCAAAAATCTGATACATTCTCAATGTTGCCACACTCGTCGCTTTGGCATCGACAGCTATCCTGTACTGGGTATAATTGCCGCTCTTTAATCCTAAAATATACTTTCTTACTTCTTCATTCATACGGATAGTAAGTACACCTCTGTTATATTCTACTTTCTGGACAACGGGGAAAACTATAAAATTCCCTTTACCATCTTCAATAAGTATGGTTCTACTTGCTAATGTCTTTGCAGCATTTCTTAATGTCCTGTAGGAATTACCCGTGTCGCCGAATAATTCCTTTATTTCAGCCGAATATATATTGGCTATCAGTTCAGCATCCTCTGCCATATGTGACATCTGCTGTATTTTACATATGGCAATGTCTATAAGTCTTGTATTATAAAGAGTGGTTTTACCTTTAGCAGACATAAAACTATTTGATACCCTGTATGTTGAATATTTTAACGGGATAAGTTCTTCTGACACCTTAATTGTCCTTTCTTTTTCTGATTAGATGTTAATTAGATTTTACTGACTTGTATTATAAAGCAAGAAATTGACTTTTACAATATGTTAACTTTGGTCAATTTCTTGTTATTTCAATTCGTTTTAGTCAAATTTTTGCTATTTATTAGAATTTAGTCATATACTTGTTTTTTAACTGAAAAAATGGGCTATAAATAGCAGAAAAGCAAGGATAATGCCATTATTTATCAGTTTTAGTCAAATACTTGCAATTTTATAGTCTAACACTTGCTTACAAAAAACAAGAAAATGACTAATCTTTATTCCTTGTCAATGAAAAGTCCCTGTTTAAGGGTATCTAAAGTACTTATCCACAACTTATTCACAGAGTTATCAACATTAAATCCCTTAAAATGCTCTATAACAAGAAAAAGACCTATAAAAGCAAGTTCATGACTTTTCATATTTAGTCATAGATTTGCAATTATAAGTCTTTCATTTTGATATTAATTGTCGAATTATTGTTTTCTTAAGTCTTAAACTTGTTTATAAATGTCTACATCACTGATAAACACTAGGTTTGCCTTATCTCTAAAAGAAACAAAACAAATTTTATTTTATGTTGTAGTTATCTTTTATATTATTATATATTATCCCAACATTTTATTAATTACATATGTTGTATAAGCCATAGGTGTCATGTAATACTGTTTAGCTTTTTCTGCTATCATATCTTTTAATGAAGCATCAACAGAAAAATATACCACTTTCCCACAATGAAGTCTTCCTCTGAACTGTTTAGCAAGTGCATCTCCAGGATCAGAAATCTGTCCTGCATCTTCTAATATCATATCTGATATGATTCTTGTCATCGAAACTCCCTGTGAAGTTGCACTCATATATAATGTGTCAGACTGTTCTTCTGTTAGTCTGACACAGATTCGTGCTTTTTCCTCACCACTGCTCTCTTTCTTTGATGGAGCAACTTTATAAATAGCAGATTCCTTGTTTATAGTATGCGTCTCTTCTGCCGGATTATTCATAACCGGTTCAGAATTTTTTTTTGTATCAATATTCGTTTCCACTTCTTTTATTTTTTCAGTTGCAACATCTGAATCCGTTCTCTTAACAAAATCCCCAAATATCGTGTCCTGAGTTGATGTATTTCCTCTCTGCTGTTTGTTTGCTGCATTAGCAGCTAAAAATTTATCTCTAGCTGACATATCATTAATCCTCCATAATCTTTTCTTCTATTTTATCTGCAATATTAATATAATCTCTTGCTAAGGGTGATCCAGGCGCATCTTTGACAATAGCTGAATGAAATGTCTTTATTTCAGATGCTTTAATACTCTTTCTTATTGTAGCAACAAATGGTTTGTCTGGATTTTCAGCTGCAATCTCTTTTAAATTATCCAGTGCTACCTTGTGCATTATCGTGTTTTCGTTCTTTGCTAGTACATATGCTATTATTTTAGCATGGCTGTCATGATGTCTTCCATTTCTTATAATATTGATATCCCTTTGAGTTGTAACAAGGGAATCTAATGAGGATTCATCACATTCTGTTGGAATAATTATGTAATCACTTGCAATGTAGGTCATTGTAAGCAAAATATTTCTTGAAGGTGCATTATCAACAAAAATAAAATCATAATCGTTTCTAATCATATCCACAAAATCTGCTAAAATGAAACCATCATCTTGCCCTATAAATTCCCTGTCTGCTCGTGATAATTTTTCTGAGGCTGGAATCAGATCAAAAAATTCAAGATGCTGTATTGCGTCTTCATAAGATGCATCAGCATGAAGAACATCATATATAGATGGTTTGGAAAAATCCGCTGCCACATTCTTAGATAAGGAACACTGCTGGTCAAAATCAATCACCAGAACGCTATAACCTCTCTTTTTAAATTCTGTACCGATCTCTATTGTAGTGGTACTTTTTGACACTCCCCCTTTTTGGGAGCAGATACTAATTACTTTCATAAAATTTTTCCTCCAAAATGAATAATATTAATTATATGTTTCTAACTTATATAATATTCATAAAAAACATATTTTTAATAAGATTAATATTAATTATAAGTAACTCTATAATATTATGTAAAACAAACAACATATTTGTATTATAACTTTTAAGATACATAAAATCAATATTAATAATAATAATTATAACAATCATAAATTTAATAAGATTAATAAAAACGATATGTTTAATATGAAAAATGCAAATATAATAAAATAGATATATTTATGAAACATATTAAAGATGATTAACATATTAATTATAATAATGCTATGATGTTTTGTATTGATGTAATTAATATGCATAATATGAATCATAAGAATAATATTAATGCTGTAATGTTCAGTATCATAAGGGTTTTATTAGTATTGCATACCACTATATATACAATTTTTGTAATTTTAGGACAAAAAAGATATTAAAAATATCAATTTAAGTAAACATAGAAATTATAGAACAGATTTCAATTAATGATAGATAATGTCATAAAACATGCTAACCAATCTGCACGACAACTAAACTTTATGACATAAAAATAATATAAATTATAAAATTCATAACATTAATATGAATAATAATATTAATAAAAACAAAATCAAAAACCATATTCAAAATAATCATACATATCTTAGCAATAATAATTATCATAATAATCATAACTCATCTATCATTCCTAAAATATCTAATATTAATAAGAATATTATTTAATCTATTATTCTTACTCTTATTTTCATATCTTAAATTAATAACATATATATGAATTTTATTCATGAAATTAAATCTATTAATGTTATTAAAAATATTAAAGATAATAAACATTAAAACACATAAAAATAGACAAAAGCCAAATGAACTATAGATATCTTTGATAAAACTTCTATCATTAATATGGAACATAACAAGCATATTAAACATATTAATATTAACATACATAAAATAAATGAGCTTTATATCACATTTAAAATTAATGAATATATTAATACTCTTATGTTTCCATGGACAGAAAGAAGAAATAAACTTAATAATATAATTATCAGATATAGCAATCTTATTAATCAAATGAATCATATTAATTATGCCATATATATAATTAATATGATTACTATTAATATTATCTTTTGTAATACCATGCGGAAAATCTAAATTCAACTTAGGTCAGATAATGGTAATGAATATTCTTAGATATAGTATTTAAGCAGATAATAACTGTTTTACGAATATTAATGTTCATATTAAAGATGTTAGTTTTAATAATCATAATAATGATAAAATACATAAGTTTAATAAAACAAATAAGTTTTCGCCTGACTTTTTAGCTTGCATATATATTAATATAAATTTAAAGAGAAGAGGTGTATTTATATGGGAAAAGTAATGACAAAGGATATTAAAATTTTAACAGCGAAAATTTCAAGGTTATATTCAGCCGAATTGATTGACTCGTATCAAAAAACACTTTGCCTGAATCTTTTAGGGCAAGGAAATGTTAAAAGAGTAAAAATGGTTTTGTCAAAATTTCCAGATTAAGAAAATCCGCTGTAAAAAGCGGATTTTTTTAAGGAAAACCTTGCCGATTATTGCATAAATATAATGAGAATTTTTTTGGAAATGTGAGGTTTTTATGATAGCAGACGAAATAAGGAAAAAAAACAAATCAAAACAAATTATAAACTGGATTATCTTTGGTGTAATGATATGCATTTCAATTGCAGTTGTTATTTTTGCGGGTAAAAATTTTTTTGGAACGATTTATGAATCAAAAAATGCAGGAAAGGAATATGAAAAGCTTAATAAAAAAATATTTATAGAGGAACCGGACGAAATTACAAATAATGTTTCATATGAAACATTGGATAATAATTCTGATAGTAATGGTGATAACAATTCATTCGTTGACTGGAAAACATTAATTGCAGAAAATGACACAACAAAAGGAATTTTGTATATTCCTGGTACACAAATTAAGTTACCTTTTGTACAGGGTGTTGACAATCAGTTCTATCTGCATCATTCAATTGATAACTCTTATTCAAATGCAGGTACTTTATTTATGGACTGTAGCCTGAATCAGGGTGTTTTTTCAGATAATATTATAATTTACGGACATAATATGAGAAACGGAACGATGTTCGGTTCTCTTGGAAAATATCTGGATGAAAGTTATGCAAAAAAACATAACGAAATATATGTTTTTACAGAATCCAATACAAAAACATACGAAGTATTTGCAGTATACACTACCATAAACGGAAGTAATACATATACAACGAGGTTCAGCAATACAGAGAATTTTATAAAATACAAAAATAATATGTCAGCGCAAAGTAATATTGATTTTGGAGTGGACACAGATAATAACAAAAGGGTACTAACTCTCTCCACATGCTATTCGGGAGGAGATTCAAATTTAATAAGGACCATAGTACAGGCCCAGGAAAAGTGAAAATTTGGAGGAACTATATGAGAAAAAACTACATTCTTGACACAAACATACTTATTTCATCACCAAATGCTATAAATACTGCGCACAGCTTACCTTTACAGAAAAAGAGTGTCTGCGCTCGCCACTAGCAAAAGATGCGCTTTCAAGGATGATTTTATAGCAAAGCAGATTACTTTAGAAAAAAGAAAGGATGAAAATTTATGATTCAGCTGAAAAATATTTTATGTGACTTGGCAGATTATGCTTATAGGGATAATCCCAAGCTTGAGCAGTATAAACATTTCTATATAGTAGTAAGCAATGAAAACAGAAAATCTTTTCATGGCGACTATAATGAAAGGATTCACCGTATAAGAATTTTTAATGCTTATCGTGATGATGCAGCTATTATTGCTACAACTATCCATGAATTAACACATCATATTGATACATGCAACAGAGGCAGGTCAGACCATAGTAAGGAGTTTTATATTGTTTTTGAACATCTGCTTAAAACTGCTCTGGATATGAAGTTATTTAATAAAGAACAGTTCTTGGCAGCTACGGCTGATGCGTCTGATTCCGGTAAAATAAGAAACATGATTAAAGATTATGAGCCTGTATTAGTTGGATATAAAGAAAATATATCAATCATAAGAGTACATAATTGCTATGATATAAAAAATGAATTAAAGGAAAGAGGCTATCATTATAACAGCGTGGAAAAGGCGTGGGAAACTGAAACTGATGATGCAGCGGCGGAAGAAAGGTATCTTAAACGCCTAAAGGCTGATATTTCATATGATGTGAGCAATAACTTTATGTCTTTTAATAAAAAGAGCTATATATGTGCAGGACAGGGAAGCTATGATATTAAAGACTATTTAAAAGATAATGGATTTTTCTTTGATAAGAAAATTAAGGCTTGGAAAAAGGAAGGCGATTCTAAAGATTTAGCTGTATATAAAAGAGAATGTCCTAATGTACAATGGAGCATAATCTAAACACTACCTTCAGATAACATCAGAAGAAGAATATTTTGAGTACAGCGGCGTAATTGAGAATGTCCTGCGGTTAAATGATGACACAAATATTTACATAAAAATGTTTGACAGCGGCGAAATTCCAACAGAACAGAGGTAATTATATGAAAGATTTTGAGCTAAAAGACTTGGAACAGACTTTGTTAATGGAAGAAAAAAGCTTTGGGATAATATCCAAGGATACATATACTCCATTTGAGCCTGGAGATTCAGACTGGATAGAATACACTCTGGCAATTGTTAATCTGTACCCCAGAAGTATCTTCCCCACTATTGGAGGAGATTTGACAGTGCGCAGAAACAGCAAAGGTAATGTATTTGACACTTCTATATGTATGAGCAACGGTTCTCATAAAATATTAAGATTAACGATAGAAGATGTTTTGAAAATCATGGATATTTTTCAGAAAAACAATCTGGAGCTTATATTTGATTTCAGACAGGATTACAGGTCATTTGACATGGAAAAGTACATAAACAGAATAGCAAGACTGACAGAATAATTAATTACCCCCGCTGATAAGGCGGGGGTATATTCTATCTATTATGATAAATTTTTTTTGCAAGCTGGTAAATATCCGGATAAGCCAACATCATCTGCATCTGTTTTGAAAATCCTGACTGTTGGGACGATAAGAAATTGCCAGGGCCACGAAGCTGCAGGTCATATTGTGCTATTTCATAGCCATCATTTGTCTTACACATTATTTCATTTCTTTCATTTTCATTTTCTGACTGTAAAAGACAGTAAGACTGCAGATTACTTCTTCCAACTCTGCCTCGTAACTGGTGCAGGGTAGCGAGACCGAATCGTTCGGAATTACGGATAAGGATTACTGTAGCATTAGGAACATTTACACCGACCTCAATGATAGTAGTGGATATTAAAATATCATATTTCTCCGCCTTAAAATCATTGATTATGCTTTCAATTTCCTCTTTTTTCATTTTCCCATTAATTGAAACTATTCTTACATTCTTATCCGGATGTTTCTGCCTGAAATATTTATTACATCCATTTTCTTCCTGTGATACAGACTGCACATCATTCATTCTTTCGCTTTCAGATTCTTCTATTAACGGGCAGATAATGTACGCCTGATGTCCTTTCAGCACTTCATTGTAAATTGATTCATAACCCACATCTGCGTTTCTTATACTGGCAGTTTTAACAGGAAGCCTTATTGCGGGCTTCTGTATATTAATAACATCTATCTGGTCTCCGTATGCCGCCTCTGCCATTGTTCTTGGAATAGGAGTGGCTGACATAATCATAAGATGAGGAGCTGGTTCCATATGCACTAACGCCGCACGCTGCTCAAGTCCAAATCTATGCTGTTCATCTATTACCACAAAAGACAAAGATGTATACTTAACAGTTTTCTGAATAATGGCGTGTGTGCCTACCACAACAAGCGGTTCCCCATTTTCAAGTCTCTTATTAATCTCTTTCTTTTCAGATACTTTTGTAGAACCGCCCAAAAACACTACATGTTCTTTCCCAAGATAACTTGAAAACTCTTCATAATGCTGTTTTGCAAGTACCTCTGTAGGTGCAAGAACCGCACACTGTTTATTATTATCCACACATACTGATGCAGCAAATAAGGCAAGCATAGTCTTCCCTGAACCAACATCACCCTGAATAAGGGTATTTATATATTCATCAGATGCAAGCTTAAATACAAGCTGTTTAACGGCTTCATTTTGGCTGTCAGTTAGCGAGAATGGCAGTTTTATCTTGATCATGTTCCAGGTAATCAGTGAAGATACATTCAGAGGAATAGCATCTTTTGCTACGATTCCTGAGTCAATTACAGAGATATATTTATACAAAACATCAAATATATATCTGCGCATGGCGTGCTTTAACGCAAGTCTGTCTTTTGGGAAATGAATGATATTATAAGCGGCTTGGATATCCATAATATTATTATCGATACGGATGTCGCTTGAAATATATTCCTTCACAGAATTATCCTTTAAAGCCGCACGGATTACCATTTCGAGATATTCCGTACTCATTCCTTTAATTTTAGGATATGCCGGCTCAATACTGATTTCATTTGCCTTCCTGTGGGCTGATGCGCTCATGCTCCAGTTCTTATATTCAAAATTGTATTTAGCAGTCCCATAAAACCATATATAATCCCCATTACTGAAATTTATATATCTGGAATAAAATATAAATACATTTACCCAGTTATATTTTTCATCAACGCAGCTGTACATTACCCCTTTATTTATATCCCGCTTTTTGCAAATTTTAAGCTTAAGCACTATATTTTTATGGTCTTCTTTGGTTAAAACGGATATATCTGTAATCGGTTCATTCCAGAAAATATAACGGCGCGGAACATACTGTAAAATATTGATGGCAGTATTTAGTCCGGCATCATTTAGTTGTTTTAATTTACTCTGGGGAATATCAGATAGGGAAGTTATAATATTCTTTGCCATTTCAAAACCTCTTCTATTTTTTTATATATACCAAGGTGTCATCAGTTTTTCTATAGCATTATTGAGATATAAGCAAGAAAACTCCATCCGACTCAGGTCGGTTGTGAAAGTTTATCTTGTTATTCTCTTAAGGAATTGTAACTTTTCATTATCAAATATACTTTCATATGCTAAGAATTCCCCGCGAAGCATATCATACCTGATATCCAGAACATGAATAATGTTATTCTCAACACAGGAACAGGTAATGATTGCCTTAAAATTATCATAGATGATTTTCAAAACGGCTTTTGGATAACACCTCATAAATCTTCTGTATATTTTATCTATTACAGGCTTCACAATATCCTGTCCTGCATATATACACACTTCATTAAAAAGTAGTAATCTAATCGGCTTTGAAGGGTTGGAATCAGTCAAATGTTGTAAGTATTGCTCCCTTAACATACTTGTTTTATAGCTCATTCCGGATATACCATACAGATGAAAAAAGGACTCAATAAATTTGTCTGCGTAAGGAATTTTTTTATTATCAATATATAAATACCCTTCATAATCAGACAAATCTTCTTTTAAACAAGTTGTCTGTTCACTTCTGCAGTCATAATATTCATCATGCGAGATTCGTCTGTAGATGGCAATATCACTTGCAAAGACGGTCATAATTTTGTAATTAATACTAATGTTGTTATGCATAAAAACACTCCTCCTTTATTTATTAGCGTTTGCAAAAAAAACAAAAGTATTTACCATGACTGCAATATTTTTTTTTAATGCATGTCCTAAATTTCTCAATTTCATATATACAGTAGATAGAAAGATATAAACTATTTCAAAAGGGATAATCATTAAGTAATCCCAAAATAAGTATTTAAGGAGAAAAATTATGAGCGAAAAAATAATTAATTACACAAATGCAGATGTATACAGTGATCTGTTAGGTTGCAAAGTGAAGCTTGAAATACAGCAGATTATACAGAATGGAGAAAATATATGCATGGTGACGCATGATTCATTAAACAGACTTGCTAATAAACATAATGTAAAATATGATTATGCACTTAGAGCATGTAGTATGGAACATGCGGTTGTTGAATGTCGCGCATCTTTTAACGCTAAAAATGCTAATGTAATACTGAGAGAGGTAATAGGAATTGGCGAAACGGTTACATCTGCACTAGACGGTTTATCAAAAACAATTCCAACGCAGATGGCTTATAAGAGAGCCTTTGATGCTGCAATATTAAGCCTTTTTGGCTTTCCTGCAAAAATGTATTCTGAAATACAGCTTGGAAAGCAGGAAACCATTATTCCTGATAAGATAGAAAATCAGCCGGTTTCGGAAGATGTTCCTGTATCACCTGCTCCAGTAGAAACAGTAGTAAAAACGGTAGCAGAAACGGTTGACGATAACAATATGTTTGATATTGAAGTTCCTGCATCTTCTGTGACAGCCATGCAGAACGATATCAATGATGAAGGACCTGCTCTGGATACCGCCGAAAAGATAAATAAAAAAGAAGCAATGGCTAATACTCCTATATTATTCTCTAAGGCATTGGACGGCTCACGTTTTAAGGATGTAAAACCTACTAAGGAATGGCTTGAATGGCTTAATAAAGAGACAACAAAGACGCTTATGCAGTCTCGCAGCAAAGAGATATATGATAACTTTATGGCTTTCAGAAATTACATTGCCAGATGATAGGTGTTTCCGCTGCATAGAAATAGGAAGGAATTTTGTATTATGAAGAAAGAAAATATATATTTCAGGTCGAGATCTTACAAGGAATACATAAAAAATACGCTGCTGCCAGGAATGGCAGTGGCTATCATTGATGCAGAAACGGTAGGACTTGACAAATATGATGAAATCATTCAATTTGCGGCAGAAAAGGTGGTTGTCCAGCCGGATTATTCTCTTAAGGTAGTATCTGATTTTAATACTTACATCAGACCGACAGAGCCTGTATCACCCAAAATAACAAAGCTGACAGGCATAAGCAATGATTTTCTTAGCAATAAAAGACCGGAAGAAGTAGAATTCAGTTTCATTGATGATTTTATAAAAGATGTTGCCGGAATCGCAGGACATAATGTAAATTTTGATATATACAAGCTTATGGGAATGTATTTCAGACAGGGGCATGTCTCACTGCCTAAAACATATCAGATTTACGACACGCTTGAAATGTCACGGGATTTTGACCATAAAAATTCACATAAATTATCTGATGTTGCAAAAGAATACGGGCTTGATACTGATATTACGTTTCATAATGCCATGGATGATGTAAAGGCAACTAAAAGAATAATGGAATACTTTGTAAAAAGTTACGACAATATAGTTCCATGGGAAGGTACAGTTAAACCTAAGATTGAAACCATAAGCTATTACGAAATGCCGTCACATAAAGAAAACCGTATTTATATCAATACTGACTGCGGCACTGTTTATTTTAATGTATATTACCGCATATGGGGAGCAAAAAATGATACGGATATAACAATACTGGATATGGAATATATTCAGGATGAGGCAGTAAAAATGCTTGGCATGAACAGTCTTGAGGAATTTTCAAAATACAAGGGCAGTTATATACACCAGAAAGGAATGAAAAATGTATGATTTAATATTGAATATCATCCCATATACTGTTTTTTTTATAGCATTATGTTATGCAGCATATACGGATGTTAAAACACAGAAAATAAAATTATGGACTTTTCCCGTAGCTGCAATCATCAGTCTGCCGTGTGTTATTGCAAATATTGTAATGCAAGAATATTGGTCTTTTTTCTTTGACTTTTTACCATTAATTATGGGCGCAATAACCGGGTTTGGAATATTCCTTTTTATTGCTCTTATAGGAAAAGGCGGGGGAGCAGATGCCATAATGAGCGGTTGTATAGGTCTGATATTTGGTATATCACGCTTAATGGAAATCTTTATAGTTGTTATAGCAATTATTTTGTTATGGACCTTCTACCGTTTTGCGCTAAATAAAGCTGGAAAAAAGAAGTACAATTTAAGACAGCCTTACCCATTAGCACCTTTTGTCCTCACTGGTTATATTTTTGTATTAGTGTATTATGGGTTATTGTACATTTTTTGAGAAAAGGAGGAAATATGATTCTTGTTAAAGTACGGGTAAACGATTATGTATTATATACGCCAGATGGAAAAAACTTTTTTGAAGATGTTCCATCAGGGCATATTGGCTTTGTTTCCGATATCGAAGCAAAGAAAGCTATACGAAGAATAAAAAAAGCTTTTGATATAATATCGAGTGTAAAATGCTACGAAAATATTCAGCTTCTTCATATATGATGTTGTTGCCGTTTCCTAAATCAGGAAGCGGCTTTTTTAACTTGCATTATATATATATCGAGTGATGTTAAGTGGTGTGTATAAATCAAATATCACTTCATTTCCCGAAATATATAATTGGCCTGCTGATTACGGGCAGAAAGAAGGTAAATATGAAAAATTTGACTTTGAAAGAACAGGGAAACGACTACAATGCTCTGAAAGATTTGTTATCTGATATCGACAATAGTACAGAACTGCTCAATATTAATACTGCAGCAATGGGGATTTATTCGCCTATAAAGCCTTCTGTGAAAGGAAATAGCACATATGTTTTTTCCCGCGTAACAGGTAACCATAAAGAAGATATCATTAAAGGTACTTTAAGTGTTCCTAAGTATTCAGGTTTGATTGAGACTGAAGGTGATTCAATTATTAAAATTGGAACACAGACTATGGCGGCATCAACAAAGTGCATGGCCTCCATTTACACTAAGTTAGGTGTGACAGGTGATTCATTACAGTTGTATGGCTTTTCAGGCCAGGCAGATGATGGATTTCTTACCAAAAAGACCTCATACATTTTGCGCCGAGATAATTTTATCAAGGCATTAATGGAAGAGGGTGTTGAAGGCAAGCTTCTTTATCGTAAGAATGATGATGGAGATATGCGTGCAATGCACATGTTTTCTCCAAAAGGAGAACACATCAAACAAAGTACCATCATTGAACTTATTGATTATATCAGTTCACAGATGGGTTCTGTTCCAGAAATTAACTACAGGGTTGAGGATGATTTAACCTGTGTATTGGTTAAATATCCTGGTAATGCAGAAGATTTTTCGGACGATAAGGGCGTTGCTCAGAAGATTGTGCCAGGAGTTTATATTGAAACATCTGATACAGGAGAATGTGCCTTAACTATTAGGGGAGTTGAATCAATCAAAGGCGTATATGTATACAGCGGAGTTGTCCGCAGGGTACACAAAGGAAAGTTTGACATTGAAGATTTTAAGAAAAATTTCGATAAATATATTTTCCCTGAGTATTTAAAGTTCCCTCAAAGAATGATAGTTCTTGCTGGTATTGATATTGATGACATTGATGCATATATTGATGCATTATATGAGCAGTCACCATTAGGTCAGGTTCTTGGTCGCCAGAAGAAAGAAATAAAGGATGCACTACTCAGTGCTTTGAATGCGAAAACAACAGCATTATCTGTTATTCTTGAACTTATGAATTTAAGAAATAAAGTAAAGGTTGTTACAAAGGAAAAGGAAACAAAGCTTGCTGAAGCTATTACAGCAGCAATGTTCACTGATGTAAAAATCAAGGCTATTTCATTAAACCCATAAGAAAAGAGGAAATATTATGTATACATATCGAGGAGCATCATTTGTTACCGGAATTGTAAAATCTATTGAAGATGGTAACGGATGTGCTAGAGGCCGGATAAAGGTTGTAACTGTAGTAGGTTACAGTCTTAAGGATAAGGCTTTTAAAGACTATACCTTAAATTTCTGGGCCGAAAGAAAGGTATACGGAAAAGTGAGGGATATGGTTGCTCTGCTTGCAAAATTGAACATAAAAATTGGCAGCCATATCATAGTCAGAGGTATAACTGATGCAAAAAAACCATTTACTGTTAATGTAGATGAAATTGGTTATACCGGGAAAAGCTTTAAAATTGAAAATGGGCTTGTAAGTCTTGTAAAAGTACGAGGCATATATCAGACTAAAAATGCTGAGATAATCCGTATGGCAGTAGAAATGGATGGTAAAAGCTATACAGATAAAAAAATAGTATGGCTTACTGTTAAAAATACTGTTAATCCTATGGGATTCATTGTCAGATACAAAGACAGCGTTCAAAAGCATGTTCATGCTGACGATACATTAATGGTCGTTAGTTCTGAACTTAAATTATATAAAGGAAATGGCGGTGATTATTTAGGTGGTTATCTGAACGGATTTTATATCACAAAGGACCATCTTGAAAAAAAGGCAGAATAGCCTGAGAGCGGTACAATTAGTGCCGCTTTTTTTAGATTGCATTATAAATATGAATGAATAATGGTAATAGGCGTAAGAAATTAATACCATATTCAAATTATTATGTTGGTCCGCTGATTACGGACAGAAAGAGGCTAAAATGACACAAAAAGATTATGAATTACTGAAGGAAAGACATGAGAAAGCTATAAACAGGTATTTTAATCTATTACAACAATTCAATCCATACACCGTAAAGGCAAAGTATGTGACATGCCGAAAATGTGGAAGTAGATTTAATACATCAATGATGCTAAAGCAGCCATTATCAACATCAGCACCATATAAATGTCCGGTATGTAAAAATTCAGAAGGGTTGTATTCTCAGACAGCTAATAAGCGTATTAAGCAGGCGTACGAAGCTTACCTGATATCAAAAAAAAAGGTAGACAAAGCTGCAGCGGAGCTTACAAGTTCTGAAAATGACACCAGAACATTTACTGATGCATGTAATGAATGCGAGGACAGATTAGAAATAATCTACAAAGTTACAAATACTCCCGATTTCAGAGAATATCATGGAGAAATAGGCGGAGATGCATTAGTATTAAGAGCATATAAAGATGGTTATGTTTGCGAAAAATAAAATATTGGCCAATAGGCAGAAAGAGGTATTATTATGTATACATGGAATGAAATTTACGAAAATGCTATTGATAAAGCTTGCGGTTCCTCTGAGTTAAGAGCAAAAGACGAAGCTCGTTTCCAGGTACGAAACCTGACAATTGATTTAGGTGCGCCTCCTCTTGACGAAAGTGAAGTTCCAGAAGATGTCGTTGAAGATTATTGCAAATCATTAAATATTAAGTTTGATGAGTGCGGCAATATTGTTTCACTGGAACTACCTCATTGGATAGAGGATATCATCTACAAGAGAAAAGATGATGCTTACCTTGAGAAAGACCTTAATGCAACAGCACAGTCTCTTTTTGGCACTGATATTGAAATCACTGATGAACAGATGCAGCAGATGGTTTTAATGTATCGCCATAATGAGGATTGCAATGTTGCAATTAACGATACTCTTGAAGATACAGTCAAAAGAGCATTAAAAAGATAATAATTAGATATGGTATTAGATAAGCGGCTCAGTCCTTAACAGGAAAGGCCGCTTTTTTTCATGCTTTTTTATAAAGCATAAGTGCTGTCATGTTGTCAATATTTTTAAAATTAATTGCATCCGTTATCATCTGTTCTACAGCTTCGTCCAGCGTTTTATTATTATATATAATATTCTCCAGATCCTTCTGGCTTAAGGCATAATGAATACCGTCCGTTGTTGTAAGCAGGATATCATTAGTCCGCAAAGGAATGGAGCCGGTCTGAAATTCAGGATTTGCAAAAATTCCAAGTCCACTGTTTAATACAAGCCTGTCCGGGTTTATGTAATAATCTGCGGGCTGGATAAGTCCGGCATCAACAAGCCCCTGTGCTTTGGTCTGATCCTTGGTAAGTTGTACAAACTTAGTTGTATTGTCTGGCAGAACCCTTAACAGATACAATCTTGAATTACCAGCATGTAAGTAATGAATTGTATCATTGTGAAGGAAATACATTGTGATAGTGGAAGAGAATCCGCCATAATCCTCTTCACTTCCCATCTTAAAACCGCCGAGAACCTTATTGGCACAGCTGACAGCCATTTTAAGACAGTCTACAGGATAGCTGTACAGCATTTCCCTGTTATTTTCATAGATTTCACTGAGAATGGAAGAAATCTCATGTCCAAGCAGGGTTGAAGGTATAACTTTCATATCTGCATTGTCATTCCTACCCATATTAGTGCCATTTCCGTCAAGTACCATAGCAAGATAATCTTCGTTTTTTTCAGTCTTATCAAGATTTTTTATATAAAGATAATCCTCATTATAAGTTCTGTTATAACCTATATCTGTTTTTCCTGAATACAAATACATATGCCTATTGTTCTCCCTTTAATTCATTGATTCTATCGTTCCATGCATTAACTAGTGTTGAATAATCCTGTTCAAAAGTATCAGTTTCAAGCAGCCATCTGAAGCATACTGTAAATTCACAAAAATAACTGTCAAGATTTTCATTATGGGCCATATAAGTATAAATCATATTGTAATAATCAAGAGGCTCACCATTTACAACGCAGTCATTAATACATTTGCTTATTTCGCACCGTATGTTGTCAATAGCGGTTATACCAGACTGACTTATATAACTCTGTGTCCCCATTTTGATTGGATTATCTTTCTTATATTGTTCATATTCATTATCCATGATAGCGTATTGTTGTTTTAACAGAGTATTATAATTCACAAAATCTGTTTTACTCATTGAACCAGACAAGTAGAGGCTATACACAGTATCCATTGAATCAAGGAAATTGAGAATGTTATTAAGATAATCAGTCTGCCCTAGAAACCATTCGTTTGCTGCGAGCTTTTTATCCTCTTGCCGTTTGGCTTTCATTATATTTAATGTAACAGTTCCGATTAATGCAGATACAATAACCACAATACTTATTATAATAATTTTTTTCCTATTCATTCTTTATCCACCTTATCATATAATTTTTTAAAATCGAAATATTCATTAATATAATTAATATTGTATATGTTTGCCGGAATAATTACCGGATCAGGATAGATAAGTGAAATGTATTTTATCAACAAATCCGTTTTATACAAAAAAGTATATTCTTTCTTATAAAAACAATTATAAATATCAATAGCACTCATATAAGGTTTTTCTATTTCAAACATTTTTTTTGTATATAGTTCAAAGTACCTATCATTATGCATAAATAATATGTCAAGTGCAGTTACATCCTTGGTTTCCAACAGTTCTTTCGTTCTGCGAAAAATGTAAGATGTTTTATCGTATTTGATTCTGTCAGGATACAGGATATGTGCAATATAAAAATAATCCCTGCTTTTAACCAATTCAGAAGGAAATTCCAAGAATCTGTATATGCTATCAAGTTTCATATATTTAATTAACTCTGCATTCATATTGTCTCTTGTCATTTCAGGAGTCCATTTAAGAAGGTCTTCTACAGCATATTTAAAGACTGTGATAGCCATAGCGTGTTTGTCCTCACACATTTTCAGATAATATCTGTTAAACGGAACATCATTAATCAATGTAGATTCATACATTTTAATTATCAGTGCTTTTTCAATCATAAAAACTTTACCACCTTAAAAATTTTATCTCTTATTATTTATGTATTTTTAAGGTCACTTTTCCTTAATTTTTTAAAAAAAATATCACGGAAGTTTTACCTTGCATTATTAATTTGAAAATTTAATTGATAATTGGAGGTAATTGTTATGAAAAAAAAGGAAAAAATCGTTATGGGAATTTTAGGAATCTGTGTAATGTTTTTGTGCTTTCAGATTGGTCGTTATGCAGCCAATGTATTTACAAAAGTTGATGCTGCACCTGAAACCACAGAGGAAACTGTTACGTTAAGTCCGCTTGAAGAAAGAATCACTTCTGGAGAGTGGGAAGTGAAGGCTTACTGTACTTGTGAAAAATGTACAGGCAAGAAACTCGAAAACCCTGTTGGTGCAATGGGCGTTTTACTGGTTAATGGATATTCTGTAGCAGCTCCTTCTGATATTCCTTATGCATCAGTATTACATATTGATGGATACGGAGATGTGGTGGTACAAGACAGAATTCCGTCTAAAGTAGAAAATGAAAACAAAAATTCGTTATGCATCTATTTTAGCAACCATAGCGAAGCTGTTGAATTTGGTAAGAAAACCACAGCAGTATCCTTGGTAAAGACTGGATATTAGTCTTTGCGTATGAAGTATCTGTCAGAAATAATCTGGCAGATATTTTTTTGCATTTATTGCATAAATAATATAAACAAAATTTGGGGAGATTTGGCAATAATCCGATGTTTCCATTTTCATTCAAAGAATATGTATTAGTTGTGGCAGATGATAACGCTGTTGCAAGAAAACTATACGCAGACAAGTGCAAAGAACTGATTGAGATCCTTGTACAGAATTAAGAAAAAGCGCTGTGGAATTTCCATAGCGCTTTTCTCACGAAAATTACAAATTATAATTGTTTAATACTTGTTCCTCTAGCTGCTTAAGAAAAATATCTCTTTCGGATCCCTTTCCAAGTTTTTCGAGCAATTTTCCTGTCTCTTTTTCTAGCTTCATAAGAATACCATCATATACTGAAAAAAAACTATCATCCACATATTTAACCAGTCCGGAAATTTTACCTTCATGGGATAAATACAGGTCGTCAATGCCTTTTCCGTTATGCTCATTCCAGAGTGCTATTTTGACAGGAAGACCTGTGTTTTCGGTAAGGGTGTCATACAATGATCTTAACTGCTTAAATACACCGGTATTTTTAAGTGAATCCCCATCATAAAATATATAAATCCCGTTTATCTTGCATTTTTCACATACTTTTTTTATCTGGGTTTCAATTCCTTTAAAATTACCAACACCCTGTACAGATATACCCGTGTTACCCTGTTGTGCAAGAATTTCAGTTTTAAACTTTCCTTCTGCTATGCAGATATTACATCTGTTACGGGCAATAACCGGATATAGCACATCCTGTGGTGAACCGCAAGAAGCACCTCCGGAACAGTTCTTCCATTCAGAAGCAGTAGCAGAACTCAGCCATATATATTTAGCCTGTCCCTTTTCCACACGGTCACGCCTGCACTGTACACCGACAATCTTCTCATCTGCATCCCTGATAAGAATACCAATACCATTAAATGCTACAAGATTAAGCTCGTTATCTCTTAAATATACTCCAGGGACAGAGGCTATCTGTTTGTCAGTATATTCAGGGTACAACTTTTTAAATCCTACAAAAAGGTCTTTAACATTTCTTCCGTTAGTAGAAAAGGAAAAATAATCTCTTCTAATTCGGATTAATGACAGAAATCTTTCTTCTCTCAGTTTTTTTTCATCAGTCCTGTTAATGCCGAACCACTTTTGAAGATAAGCATAAAACTTATCAAGCAATTCATAATCCAGTTTAACAGTTTCGGTAACAGGCTTGACGACAACAGGCTTAAAATCCTTTTTGTAGTTCTTTCCTGTAGCGTCAATGAGACCTTCTTCCTCTGCAATTTTTTCTGCTGCTTCATATGCTGAACACCCATAAATCTGTGCAACAAAATCAATGATGCGTCCATGAGCTTGACAGGAGAAGCAGTGAAAATGTCCGTCATTGTACACGAAAAAGGAGCCTGGTTCTTTTCCACCGTGAAATGGACAGCCGCTTTTTAAAGTATAACCGCCATTCACAGGTTTTAGTTCACCAGCTCTTGCATATTGCCGTAGTGCAATTGAGGCATCTGATGGAATTTTATCAAACAACAATCTGTATTTCTCTGAATTCATAGAAACACCTCTTTCTTCTTTAATTTGTATTTTATCTATGCAAGCTAAAAGTTTTGTCTTGCATAGATAAAACTGTAGATATAAATGAAAGCGGAGCGTAATATGTTCTGCTGCTCTATGAAAGGAGAAAAATATGGCAGAAAAAACGGGTGAAAAATTTAAGTTTATTGTCTGTGGCTTTTGTGGCACATGGGTTAATCTCGGTACTACATATGCACAGACGGAAAAGAGGGCTATTAGCAATATGTTATACAGATTGCGATTAAAGCCAGATGGGCAAGGTAATTATTTTGGTTCTGGATTATCATACAAAGAGTTTAAGGGAACAAAGGTATGAATAAAAGCAAACTTACAGAAGTATCAATGATTGCATTATCAGATTACACATTAACAATTCATGCAAAAAAAAGACAGGAGGAGCGTATAGATAACTTGACGCACCTCGGATATTCTGTAGGGAATCCATATAAACTATTTACCACTGACAACAAAGGATATATGATAACCGATAAGGGAATTGTATATGTACTTGATATGGTCAGGAAAAAGATAATTACTATAATAATTGCTTCCCGTGCGCAAATGCGAATGTATTTTGAATACGCGGGGCAGTATACGCCATATAATATTTTGAATGTATGTTCCCTGCACGAAGAGGAACATATATGCAGCCCGTAAATTAAACAAAAAAGCCATGAAGCTTATTAGGCTTCATGGCTTTTTTTAGATTGTAGGAAGAATATGTTCGGAAATCAGATCTCTTTCTATTCCGACATCATGCAGAAAGGATTTATAATTAGGACAACTAATGTCTCTCCATTCTCCATATAATCTGGACTTTGTTTTAGAATCTGGATCTTTTAAAGCTCCTTCATATAAAAATCTTCCGATATCCGTACTGTTTTTCTCAGAAATTACATTCTGCGATTCTGGATAAGCTTCATGTATTCTTATTACAAGATACATTGGTAAATTAATATCATAATCTGCCATAAAAACACCTCTTTCTGATAAATTCTATAATTTTATAATGCAAGCCAAAAAATAAAAGAATAATATGGTATATATAAGAAAACAGAAAGGAAGACACAATGCAGATTAATAGTATTAAAGATATACTTGAAAATTCTGTTCAGGATTTGTTTGAATGGTACAGACAAATATACAGACCTGTTCCTAAAGCAAGTGAGGTTGTGTTGTGTAACAATGATATAGGAGACAGACTTTCCGAATATATTAATTACTATACTTATTTTGATTCTATGCATACCATGTTGGAGGCAATGGTAAAGGAAATGCGTATCGAAAAAGGTAATGAAACCCTTTGTAAAAAAGTTATGGTAAAAAGAGATGTTATAGAACACTTTGCGAAGGAAATGAAAGCCTCGTATGATGCTTTAAGCAGAATATGTACAATAAAAATCGAAGGAAATAAAGAACTGCATATGTTAAGAGAACAATAACGGAAAGGAAGAACAAAACTATGTGTAACAGTATAAAAATAGAAGCGTTAATTAACAGTTTAAGTAAGGAAATAGCAGAATTAGAAGAAAAGTTAAAGGTTCTTGAAAATGAAAACAGGGGACTAAAAAAAGTAATTGAAGTGAATAAAAAAAATCAGGAGAACACCAGTCAGATAATAGGACTCCTTGAGAGTAAGGAACGTGGGATTTTCAGATATAAAAATAAATATATCCTTCCTGAAAAAATATATAAAAATGTTATGACAAGATTCTTAGAAGGTGAGATTATGCCGGAAATAAAAAATGTCATGTTTGGAGAAAATAGCGTTGAGGTTATTTGGGATGACGAAACTGATACAATTGTAAAATCGCCAGGAATTGATGATAGAGAAAAATTGTTATTACTGGCTATTGTCAAGAAATTGTACAGTGAAAATGATGACTGGTATTTGGATGAGCTAAAAATATGGTGTAAGACAAGTAGGAATGAGGCCAATATATCAGATAATGAACAGGAAGGAAAATAGTGATGCAGTTTCTAAAAGCCTCAACAGATATGTATATTCCTGATCAGAAAATTAAATATATATCTGATTGTAACGGAAAAGTTGCACGAAAATTAATTACTGAAAAAAAAAGAGAAAATAAGTGTTTTGATGCAACTCATGGAAAAGGAGCAAAAAGCTTTGTTTTACTAAATGATGATACTATAGTGTTAAGTCCATATACAGGCGCAACTTTGTGCAGCCGCCTGCAGGAAAGTGATAATTAGAAAAAGAAGCGCTAGCAATAATACTGTTGGCGCTTGCTTTCTAAAATAAATGCCTAAAAAGGGCTTTAAATTCATCTGGAAAATCTCTGAAATCGTCTTCTGTCCATCGGGTTTCTTCATAACCTATAAGAGACAGCATTTCATTATATTTATCGGACAGACCGGGATATGTAATTATTTTTATAGGAATAAAACAATCTTTGGTCATAATTTCATTCGGATTTCCCGATTTTATATATTCCTTATTAACAGCAAAAATTTCATCTTCAAAATTCCAAGTAAAGCTTGAGGAACTGTTCATTAGTTCTTCTGACGGAAACATACTGATAAACTTTTGCTTGTTATTTATTTCTAAATTTATCTCTGTACCCTGCTGACCATCTAACATCAGACAGATACAGCAGTTCTTAAAATCTATTGCAATTGTCTTCATATAAACCTCCATTAATAATATCAGTTTATATCATAATATTAGCTCCTGTATTTTGCAACCGCAAACAATATATTTTAACTTGCATAGATATAATAAGAATTTTACTACGGTTTTCGCTACCCCACTCCGACAAGCTTATGGGGTTCGCCGCAATTTTATAACGCAGAGAAAGGTATTACTATGAAAAGAGAAGATGTTTTTAATGATATATTTACAAATCCAGTTTCTGGAGAAGAATACAATATTTTTTCTGATAATGGTTTTGGGAAAAGACTCGATTGGGAAGTCGGAAAATCAGAAGATGGAAAGGAAACAGTAAGACCGATAAATGTATCTTTTAGGGAAATTGATTTATCTAAACTGGATTCGGCTGACCTGCCAGAAGGAGTGTCACCGTCAGATATTAAAGGATTTACTGTTGCGCAGATAACAGCGGGAAAGATTGACTTTGAGAATACTGGTCATAATGGTTATGAATGGGATAAATCTGACTTTTATGTATTAAATCCAAGTCTTGAATGTGTTGCTGTTATTAAAGACAATACCTTTGGAATGGAAGAAGGAATGTCTATCAAAGATGTAATCCCATTCTCAAAAAACTCTGAAAATAAAATTAATGACATGATAAATGACAATAAAAATGCCATAGCAGATGTATTAGACAGAGGTGGACTGGATGCAGGCTCAAAGAATGTAAACAAGATTATATTTGATGTATCTGGAACGCTTGAAGTTAAACTGGGAGATGTAATAAGAGCTGAAAAGGGTGAAAGCAACGCTGATATAGCAGATAAGTATGTAAATGACATACTTGATTTGAAACTGGATTGCATTGAGGCTGTTCATCAGGCTGATATGGTTATCGCTGCATATTCCAAAGAAAAAACAGATAACAATGGTGAGACTGGTGATGATTCATTCAAAGCTGCTAGTGAAGCTGTACTTTTAAAACAGGGAGCGTTATCAGAACTGCCGCAGCTTAATAACCTTATCATTGATCTTGGTATTAATAATGAGCTGAAAGATGAACTAGGGAAGAATAAATTTACGGAAATTGATAAGAAATATGCTGAAATTAAAGAAGATGTAAAGGGTTTGAGCATATTGTCAAAATCCGAAGACTTTAAGGATAAGTTAAGTACTTTAATAGAAAGCAGTAACGAAAAGGCCGGGGAAAAGATACAGGTTGAACATCGGGAAGGAAAAATTGATGTATTAAGAAACGAAACCGGTATCCGTTACATCAATCCCGAAGGCAATACAATTGAGATAAGCAGGGATACAAAGAATATTGCAAATCATTACATGGAAATTCTCAAAGCCTCTTTCTGTACAGAAGAAAAGAAAGAGGATTTGTTTGCCAGCTCTGCCCTTATGATAGGGGAGAGTGACGGAACAATGCAGGGAGATATCAATAACCTCTATGAAGTGAAGGAGTATATCCTTGAACACTACAATGATGCCTTTAATGAATTTGATTCATTTATAGGTACTTCTGAAGATGGTGAGGCTATTGAAAAATCACAGGTACATAATGACGAGCTTGAGATTTCACAGATTATAAGAGATGGTGTTGCTGACAGGCTGGAAGAGGATAAGGTAGATAAGGACATTGATAAAATGGAAGTTGTTCCATTAACTGATTCAAAATCGAATGTAGATAAGTCAGATAATAATACGGATAAGTATAACCGTGAAAATGTAGTTACAAATGATACCCTTGAAAGCTATAAGGAGCATTTTGATGAAACAACAGAAAAGCTAGATGCAACAGTACTTAAATACGGCAGTGTAAGCAGAAGATTTGTAAGTACAAAGGCAATGGAGCTATCAAGACTGATAGATGCCAAGCGTTTAGGTTACAGCATGAATGAAACCGGCATGACACAAAAAATGTATGGTGGTTATACAAAAGAAGAGCGTGTACTTATGGACAGAAAAGTATATGCAGCTGACATTGTGTTTACTGCCATGGATATGCTTCATACTAATTTATTAGATGAAGTTGCATACCGCGTTATTGGAAATATTATGATTGCAGTGGAAGATTTTATTTGCAAGGACAGAGATAGCAAGCCGGAAGATGATTTTGTAGATAAGAATGCCAAAGATGGTAAAGAAAATGAAAATAAAGATGTAGAAAATAATTCTGATGATATAAAACCTGAAAATTTCGATTTTGTACCAGATGATATAGAGGTCTATGACATAGATCCTACGGAGCAGGATGATGCAGATAATAAGCAGACAGACTTAAACGAAGAAGAAGATAAGATAGATATTAAAGAAGATGATAAAACCGCCTCTGAGAATGCAGACAATCCTGATTCAGACCCGAAAGATGAACCGGATAAAGAAGAAAAAGACGATACTGAAAAACCAGATAAAGATTCTGATACAAAAGATGAAAAAGACAGAACCGACAATGAATCCAATAAAACAGAAAAGCAGTATAAAGAAGATACCAAGGATAACGAAGATAAAGAGGATAAATCCAATGATACAGAAAAAGATGAGGAAAAATCAGATAAGGGTAATCCAAAAGATACTGAAATAGCAAACTCTGACAAGGCTGATAATGACGATAAATCTTCCGAACAGGATAACATTCAGAAATCTGAAGAACTGATAGAAAACATTGAAACAAAGTCCGATGATACGGCTGATTCACCTGGCAGGGAAAAAGACAGCACCGATTTGGATACGGAAGCATCCGAGAAAGAAGTTGTGGATGAGGATTTTGTTGAAGAAAGTTCTGCGGATAAGCAGGACGCCGATGATGTTGAAAAAGATGGCGAAAAGGAAGAAAAAGATGATGTCGTTGATGCAGCAGCTGATGAGGAGAACGAACAGATAGATAAGGAACAGGAAGAGGATAAGGTTTCTGAAAAAGACAGCCCTGATACTGATAAGAATCAGACAGATAATGAGCATGATAATCAAGAGCGGGATGATGAAGTACAGAAGGATGCTGTTTCTGACGAAAAAGACAAGGAAAATGAGCTTTCAGAAAGTACATCAGACTTAAATGACAGTGACATTAACAACACAGATGATGATGATAATGAAAGTGATGAAAATGCCACAGCTGATGATATACAGGACAGCGTTGACCAGGCAGTAAAGAAAATGGCTGCTGATGAAAAAACAGAAGATGTTTTAAAAAGAAATGATGATACAACAGACAATGCAATTACAGAGGTTGAAAATGGACTGGGTAACATTGAGGATTACGGAGAGGAAATTGATACCTTAAAAGATGTGATATCTAGTGAATCTGCTGACCATGAAGATATAGCAAGGGCGCTTGAGGATGTTCCAACAGAACTGCAGTCAGATGCGGTAAAAGCAGCTTTTGATGATGCAGTTGCAAGCGGTGATGGGGCGGAAACATTACTGGACAGCTTGTCAATTATCACTGATGAATTATCCACGCGGGCAACGAACGGACTTGATCCGTTTGAGTTAAATGATTTTAAGGAACAGCTTGATGATTCCCTTATATCAAGAGGTGATGCAGATGCAGTAAATTCATGGGAATATGACATTGATCCGGCTCAAAAGGATACAGTGAATATTAATGATTTCGGAATTAATGATATAACATACGATTCTGAAGCATTAATGTATTACACGGATCCAATGCAGTTCGAGGAAAACTTTATGAATGATATCACAAATGACATTAACGATATCATTGATAACACAATAAGGGATGCCGCAGCAAACGATAATTCAAATGATGTATCAAACGACTCTGACCTTGTGGAGCAGAAACCTGATGATATTGAAGTTAAACCTGATGATGCTATGATAGATGACTTTGAACAGAGACAGAATGATTTTGATACAGGCGGACAGCGTAATGATATGACTCCAGGCAGCATTGATATGGACGAGCTTGCAGAGGCTCTTGTGTAGTAGGAAGGAGAGTGATTTTATGATCAAGACAATAACAATATATCTGATATGTCTGGCAGTGTTTCTGGTAGGAATTGTGCTGGCGTTGTATTTAAAAAATATCATAAGGTCTGTTAAAAGAAAAAAGAAAATCAGATCAAACGCGACATTTAAAACAAAATTTTACGGAAAGGAATAATTATGGGTACAGGAGTAAGTGTTTTTATAACTGCATTTTTTTTCATTGCAGGGTTTGTTCTTGGATTAGTGTATAAAAAAATAATCCAAAAGAGGAAAATCAGACAGCATGTATACACAAAAGTAAAAGAGTATCAGTCAAAACATTTTGCTGACATGGATATCATAAAGGATATTCCGCTGCAGCTTCGCAATACAAATCCAGATTTATCAAGTGTTGATGATGGAGTAGAGGAACATTCTGAGAAAGAATTTGTAATTCCAAAAGATTTTGGAAATGAGCCGGAAAGTTTTGTAGTAAATGATTATACAAATAAGATATCTGATGATTTGCAGGAAAATGTAGAAGAAAAACCGGAAAGCAATCCCGAATCACATTTTGATGGCAAACCGGTTAAAACAATTCAAACAGAAGAAGAACAGGAAATATTGGACAAAGAAATGGATGCCAATACTGTTCCGGTTAAAGAGGAAATAGAAAAATATATTAATGATTAATGAATTTTGGGAAAACGGCTGAAAACAGCCGTTTTTTAGTATCTGAAAATGATTAATGAAATAGTGAAATCTTATAACACCCGCCTGCTTTAGGCGAGCAGACTGCATTTCTACCCCTCAATAATATTCAAAAATACAGTTCTACGGGGCTATATTTTTGTGAACTACTTTGATACAAGTAACCGAGAATTCCCACCCTAAAAATTTAAAGAGACTCCCGGCATTCTGCCGAAAATCTCTTAATATGTTAGTATACAAATTTTATATCTTTCCCATTTACTACAAGACAAGCAGAAAAATACTTCTTCTTTTTCTTAGAATAAAATTTAGTTATCTGTTTAGTTCTCCCTTTTTTCAAAAGATCTTGAATATCTTTTTCGGTTAATGTATGTTCAGCTATTTTCTTGCTTAATTTAAACCCACAGTTACAATCTAATGAATATGGAGAATTAACCAACTCTCTTCCGCATACAGGACATTTTGCAGATATCTTAACTGCATCCTGTTTAAAAAATGATACCTTATGCTGTTCAATATCATAATATAATTCCTGAAGCCATTCTTTATCGTTATATTTGATATTCTTTTTTATATGTTCGCCTTTACATAACTTTTCTGCGTCTGCACGCGTGAGTTTAAAAATTTTGTTATCTTTGAACATTGTAAATTTACAGCTACCCTTATCATCAGGATAATTTTCGCAAAAAAATCCAGATTTGCTTTCCTTGATTTTTCCTCCACAATGAGGGCATGTTCCAACCGCTTCTGTAGAAAAACTACTACTTGATGAACTTATGCTTGCAGCTGTAGAATTCTTGATATCATCTACCAGTTTATTAGTAGCCTTAAGAATATCTTTCTTAAAATCAAGATACGATAATTCCCCATGTTTGATTTTATCAAGATTAACTTCCCATAAAGCAGTAGTATCAACATCAACTATATCAGTTACCCTTAATGCACGGGCTAATGCCATACCAGTATTGGTAGGATAGTAGGTTTTATTTTTTACATCCACATACTGTTTATCTTTAAGCTTCTTTATAAGTCCTGCCTGTGTTGCAGTTGTACCGATATGGAGCTTATCCTTTAATTCCTTAAATTTCTTGTTCTTAAGAAAAGGAGCGGGCTTGTTAAGAGCAACAACAATAGTACTTTCTGTAAATCTTTTAGGACAGGTTGAAGTTTTTTCTGATACCCGTTTAGATACAATCTGTATGATGTCGCCATCTTTTACTGCTGGAATAGGGGTATCTTTGGGATTTATACCCAAAAACTTTGTAAATCCCGGATCAACTACAATCTTTCCTGTACTCTTAAATTTATACTCGCCACATTGCGTATAAATAATACTATCGGCCTGAATCATAGGAGGTAAAAATACAGATATAAAACGCGTGGCAACAAGTGTATATATATTGCGCTGTTCTTCAGATAATGAAGTTAAATCCGGAGTAACTTCTGTTATGAGAATGGCGGTATGTCCATGCTTGGCACATTCTTCCGGATTTACATAAGTCTTGTCAGCATGTACTCGTAATATGTCAGCGTCTTTGATTGTGCTTACAACATCTCCATTCGGTATATTTTTAGCGACATTAAGCAATGTTTTTAAATTTACCTCTGGACTTATATAATTACAGTCAGATCTTGGATAAGTCATGTATTTATTATCATATAATGACTGTACAATTGATAATGTCATATCAGAAGGATATCCATATTTCTTGGCCGCATCAACCTGTAAATCTCCAAGATTATATAATTTAGGTGATTTTATAGTTCTTTTCTTTTTTATAATTTTTGTAACTGTTGCAGTATCTGGGAGCTGTTTTATAATATTATCTGCATCTTCTTTATCTGGGAAATATACTAATTCTTCTTTACTAACTGCCTTTCCTTTTTCGTCCGTATCAGTTACAGTTTCATACAATTTTCCGTCAAAAGCTGCAGGACCATATGTGATCGATACACCATATTCTGTTTTCGGTACGAAATTTTGTATTTCTTCCTCGCGAGTTACTATCATGTTAAGAATAGCGCTTATAGCGCGTCCTACAGATGCGCCAGTTAAATTATATTTAATTGAGGCAGCTCTGGAACCGTTCATACCTAGAAGATAATCAGCCTGCATACGGACAAGTGCTGCGTGATACAGATTTTCAAACATCGGTTCAGAATCATCCCTTAGATTTTTCAAACCTTTAACATATTCTGATTCGGTAGATGCATTAAACCAAAATCGTTTCACTGGAAGTTTATTATTGATTTTATTCAATACAAGTCTTACAAGTAATTCTCCTTCCTGATCTGCATCTCCTGCGTGAATAATAAAATCGTAATCACCAGAATTTATGGCCTGTTTAACAGCATTAAATCTTCTCTTGCTATCTGCATCCTCGATTGGTACAGTTTCAAATCCTTTATAATTATCAGGATTAAATGGAAGAGTATCAAATGACCATCGCTTTAAGTTATCATCAATCTCATCAGGTTCTTTTAATCTTACAAGATGTCCTCTTAATCCAAGACAATCTAACTGGAAAGGAAATTCCGATGCGTGGTTTGCATATGCCTTTGCCACCTCTCTTTGTACGCTTGGCTTTTCTGCCAACAATAAAGCTTTTTGCATAATGTGTAAAATCTCCTTATTTTTTTTATATATACCAAGTTTTAATAAATTTTTTGCCTTGCATTATCTTAATGATGATTTTAAAGAAAAGAGGTGCTTTAAATGCAAATAAGTGGAATTATAGAGAAAGTTTATGATTATGATTTTGGAACCGGAGATATATCTATGGATATATTATCAGATGGTAAGGTTATAAGATGTACAGGAATATCTGGAAGATTTCAAGCGGGTCATCCTGTTATCATTGAGGGAACGCTGGGGAATAATACATTTATGTTTCATAACATAAATATGGATTATTCCAATGCTGTAGCTTTAAAAAAACTGGTTCCTAATACACAGCTGCCTGACATTAAAGATTTGGACAAGATAAAGAATCTTGACCGTAAAATCATAAGTGCTGTGTTTATGCCACAGCTCGAACAGGATTTGTATAATGAATACCGTGATGACTTGAGTTTTACTCAGATAAGAAGCATGGTATCAAAGGGTATTTATGAAATTCCTGAAAATCCATATTCTGTCTGTGGTATATGTGGGTTTAAGCTCACAGATAAGGTTGCTGCGAAAAGAGGAGTGTCTGTCACCAATAAGGCTCGTATAAATGCACTTGTAAATAGCGCTATTGACAGACTTGCCGAAAATGGCGACACATACATTTCAATTGAGCAAATAGCATCGCAAATATCCAGTTTTCAACAGGCATATCCAAAGCTGGATACAAGATATATCCTTATGAACGCCAAGGTCAATAAGAAATATATCCTTACCGGTAATGGTTATGCCGTTCAGCAGAGAATACTCGCTGAAAAAAATGTTGCAAGGCAGTATGCAAGACTGGAAAATTCAAAAAAGAATCTGTCATTTGATAAAAAAATGGTAGATGAAATTGAAGCAAAAGTTGGAATCAAATACGCTCCGCAACAAAGAGGTGCATTTGACATGTGCAATTCAACCGGCATTAAAATTCTGACTGGTGGCCCCGGAACCGGAAAAACTTCAACTCTGAAAGGAATCCTCGAAGCATTAAGGATAATTATACCGAGTGCTGTCATCAAATGCTGCGCCCCAACTGGTAGAGCAGCACAGAGAATGAAGGAATCCACAGGGCTTGAGTCTCAGACTGTTCATAGACTTTGTGAATATAGACCGTTTGATAATGAGTCTTATTCGTCAAAGAATGAAACGGATCCGATTGATGCAGATATTATTGTAGTGGATGAAGTATCTATGCTTGATATTAATTTAGCTTCAATGTTATTATCTGCAGTCAGGGACGGTTCTTTTGTCCTATTCGTTGGAGATATCAACCAGCTTGAATCCGTTGGACCTGGTTCCGTATTAAGAGACCTGATTGCTTCAGAAAAAGTTCCTGTTTATCAATTGACTAAAGTATATAGACAGTCTGAAGATTCTCAGATTGTTGCTAATGCAAATAAAGTCAAAGATGGAAATATGGATATTAAAGAGGCGGAAGATTTTAAGGTAATCAGATGTCTCAACGAGGCTGATGTTACCATCGAAACCATGAAGATTTTTAAGAAAAATTACGATAAAGAAAAGCCATTTGATTTTCAGGTTTTATCTCCAATCAAAGCCAGTCTTGCAGGCGTAAATCACATCAATGAAATAGCACAGCAGGAGATTTATGCTGACAATAGCACTAAACACATTACCGTTAGCAGAAAGAAATATCATATTGGTGACAAGATAATTTTTCTTCAGAATGAACCATCAAGAGGTTTTTATAATGGTGACTGTGGAACAATCACTGAAATCAATGGTAATGATATTATTATTGATATTCCAGGAGAGAGCATAACACTTTCAAAAGAGGATTTCAGTTGTCTTAAGCTGGCTTATGACATAACAATTCACAAGTCACAAGGTTCTGAATATCCGGTTGTAGCAATTCCGCTTGTTAAAAGGACACCAGGAATGCTTACCAGAAATCTTCTGTATACAGCCATAACAAGGGCTAAAAAAATGGTATATATCATTTCAGAAGATGATTCGATGGAAATGTGCATAAAACATGTTACATCCGGCAGGAAAACAGGACTGGTATCCGAAATTATAAGCGTCCTTGAATAAAGGGCGCTTTTCATTTATTCTGAATATACATCATTTTTAATAATCTGAACAAGATAATTATATGGATTTTTGATATTATCCCTAACTTTAATTTCTTTCACTTTTTGCTCAATATAATGATACTGTCTAAGTTCAATGTCTCCATAACAGGCCGGACTTTCCGGAAGTTTATAATCAGGAAGAGTAACTAAGAAAGACCGGATAACATCTAACTGTCCTTTAGTAAGATTAAACTCTGCAAGTGACCGTTGCCATAAATCCTTTCTTTGTTCAGATTCTAATATTTCTTGAGGGAGTTCTTCGATAATCTGATTTTCACCAGCGTCTCCCAAGTTTTTCTTCATGCCTTTGTAAATAATTCTGATTGCTATTACAAAGTGTCCGTCTTTAACTGTTTCGTAATCATATAAGATATCTGTTACATCATTGATTTCTTTATGTATTTTCTTTAGAACTAAATCGTTAAATCTCTTAAATTGTTTATAAGTTTCTTCACTTTCACAATTTAGCATTTTTTTTAGTTCATCAAGAGAGATTTCCCAGACTTTATGATATTTGTTTTCAAATATATATAAAAACATAATATATGCGTAACGGCTTTTTATATTCACAATATTTCTAAGTTTATAACGAAGATAATTTATTTCCTCAAGATTAAAAATATATTGTTTTGCGGATTCCGTGCAAGTAAGTTCAACTTCCCATAATCCGTAATCATTCTGTTCAGCATAAGCTTTCTCAAATAATGCAATCCTAGTAAAGCCATTTTTATTTGTATTATCCTTGATACGAACAGTTGTCATCAAATGTTTAAGTCTATCATCAAGATCTTTAGACTTTAATTGTTTTATACCAAGTAATTGTTCAAGTTCACCCTTTTTAAACCGAACCGTTCTATGTTCATCATTGTGACTGTTAATTCTACCTAAATAAACATCTAAAATCTTAAATTCGGCAAGAGTTAATTCTGATTGCCAAAGAGAAAAAAGCGGCTTGCTTTTTTGAACTAGATATTTGTCTATATCTTTTCCAAGACTTTTTATCTGTGTCTCCATAAAAATCTCCATAATTATGAATTTTTTATATATACCAAGAAAAGAATATTTTTTTAAAAATTCATAAGAAATCTACAAAAAATTGCTATTTATACTGAAAAACTCTGTATCCTTCATTGAAAAACTCTGTATCCTTCATTGGAAAACTCTGTATCCTTCATTGGAAAATTCTATGACCTTCACTGGAAAACTCTATGACCTTCACTGGAAAACTCTATGACCTTCACTGGAAAACTCTATGACCTTCACTGGAAAACTCTATGACCTTCACTGGAAAACTCTATGACCTT
>ENA-OPCM01000008-OPCM01000008.1-human-gut-metagenome-genome-assembly--contig:-NODE-8-length-139845-cov-31.414586_pt1 | contig 139845 bp, 169 predicted proteins | sample MGYA00241252_ERZ501484 | MGnify/ENA primary metagenome ERZ501484 (study PRJEB25962, sample SAMEA2042583) | human gut metagenome | biome: human gut; feature: human-associated habitat; material: faeces...
CGGTGCTGACATGATGGAAGGCGAGAGCAAGACTGTAACTTGGAGCGCAACCAATGCAGATAACGAAACCAAGATAGGTTCTGCAACCTTCAACAAGATGAAAGAGGTAGTTGTTCCTGCTCCAACAGGTATCTTCGCTTACTTCCTCGCTCCTTCAGACTGGAGTCAGGTAGATTGCTGGGCTTGGAATAATACAGACAACTTTACCGGTGGTAACTGGCCAGGTGTAAGCTGTACCAAGACTAACATGAAGAAGAATGGTTTGGATGTCTGGATGTGGAAGTATGATGGCGATTTGACAACTGCTCCAACTATGATCATCTTCAGCAACGGCAGTGGTCAGCAGACAAAGGATTTGGAATTCGAAAACGGTGCAGTTTATAACCGTGACGGTAAGACCAATGAGTCTGTCTCAACAGGTATCAACCAGGTAGGTAGCAAGAAGGCTCCTGCTAAGTTGAAGATTTACTCTATCAATGGTGTGAAGGTAGCCGAAGTAAACAAGGTTTCTGATGCAGAATACGTTCTGGCTCCAGGTATGTACATCTGCAATGGCAAGAAGTTTGTTATCAAGTAGTAAATGGTTAGCCGCCATTACTTTTAGAAACATTTAGTTTATCATATTTCATTTATTTTAGGTTTAAGTACTCCTAAATGACTTGAATAGAGCAATCTTTCAGTCATTTAGGAGTCTTTTTTGTATATATAAGTAGAAAATATATTAAAGATTTTGGGTAAAACCTTTTTTTTTTGTAACTTTGCGCCCAAAAGTAAAAACAATATAAAAAATAAATAGATAATATGGCTAAGAAATTTGCCGAGCATAATGGTCTGAATCTTACACAGACCAACAATGACGTACTCGCAGCGTGGGAGAAGAATGATATCTTCCACAAGTCTATCGACGAGCGTGAAGGCTGCCCTCAGTTTATCTTCTTCGAGGGACCTCCATCAGCTAATGGCCACCCGGGTATTCACCACGTGTTGGCACGTAGTATCAAGGATACATTCAACAGATACAAGACCATGAAGGGTTTCCAGGTTCACCGTAAGGCGGGATGGGATACCCACGGACTCCCTGTTGAACTCGGTGTCGAGAAGGAACTCGGCATCACCAAGAAGGATATCGACAACAAGGCTTCAGAGAAGTATATCTCTACTGAGGATTACAACCACAAGTGCCGCGAGAACGTGATGAAGTTCACCGCTGAGTGGCGCGAGTTGACTGAGAAGATGGGTTACTTCGTAGATCTCGATCATCCTTATATCACCTACGATAACAAGTATATCGAGACTCTCTGGTGGCTCCTCAAGCAGCTCTACAACAAGGGGATGCTCTACAAGGGTTACACCATCCAGCCATACTCTCCAGGTGCAGGTACAGGCTTGAGCTCTCACGAGTTGAACCAGCCTGGCTGCTATCGCGATGTTAAGGACCTCACCACCACAGCCCAGTTCCTCATCAAGGATCCTAAGGCTGAGTGGACCAAGTGGGGCAAGCCATACTTCATCGCATGGACCACTACACCTTGGACTTTGCCATCAAACGTGGCTCTCTGTGTGGGTCCTAAGATTGACTATGTAGCCATCGAGACCTACAACCTCTACAATGGCGAGCCTATGACACTCGTGATGGCTGAGGCTCTGGTTGGTTCATATCTGAAGGCAGACCAGGAGTGCAAGGAAGGCGATCTCCTGCCATTCGACAAGGAGAAGAAGCAGTGCCCTTGGCGCATTGTCGACCACATGAAGGGTACCGACCTCGAAGGCATGCACTACGAGCAGCTCCTGCCATGGGTAAAGCCATGCGAGAAGGTTGATCTCTTCGCACCGGCTTTCGTAACAGAATATGCTGCTGCTCATCCTGAGAAGGTGTTCGCTTCTGAGGATGGTCGCGATCAGTTCGTCGAGATGGAGAGTGAGGCTTTCCGCGTAATCCTCGGCGACTACGTTACTACCGATGACGGTACAGGTATCGTTCACATCGCTCCTACATTCGGTGCCGATGATGCCAAGGTGGCTAAGGATGCCAACATCCCAGCTCTCTACCTTATTAATAAGAAGGGCGAGACCCGCCCAATGGTTGACCTCCAGGGTAAGTTCTATCTCATCGAAGACCTCGATGCCAACTTCGTGAACGCTTGCGTCAACAAGGAGGCATATGCTCATCACGCAGGCGGCTACGTGAAGAATGCCTACGACCCACAGTTTAATGTGGATGGCGTCTGGGACAAGAAGGCTTCTGATAAGGCTGAAGACCTGAACATCGTACTCTGCTACGAGTTGAAGCAGGAGGGCAAGGCTTTCAAGAGCGAGAAGCACGTGCACAACTATCCTCACTGTTGGCGTACCGACAAGCCTATCCTCTATTATCCATTGGATAGCTGGTTTATCAAGGATACAGCCCGCAAGGAGCGCATGGTAGAACTCAACAAGACCATCAACTGGCAGCCTGAGAGCACCGGTACAGGCCGTTTCGGCAACTGGCTCGAGAACCTGAACGACTGGAACCTTTCACGTTCCCGCTTCTGGGGTACTCCATTGCCAATCTGGCGTGACGAGAACCGTGGCGAGAAGTGCATCGGCAGCCTTGAGGAACTCTATGCTGAAATCGAGAAGTCTGTGGCTGCCGGTATCATGCAGAGCAACCCATTGAAGGAGAATGGTTTCGTTCCTGGCGACTATAGTCAGGAGAACTATGATAAGATTGACCTCCACCGTCCATACGTTGACAAGATTGTATTGGTTAACGAGGAGGGCAAGCCAATGTATCGTGAGAGCGACCTCATCGACGTTTGGTTCGATTCAGGTTCAATGCCTTACGCCCAGCTCCACTACCCATTCGAGGGTGAGATGGCCCGTGGCACAGAGGCAGACCGCGATGCACTCATCCACAGCACCTACGAGGGATATGCTATTCCTCCTAAGTTCTATCCAGCCGACTTCATCAACGAGGGCGTGGATCAGACCCGTGGATGGTTCTTCACTCTGCACGCCATCGCTACCATGGTATTCGATAGCGTAGCCTTCAAGAACGTAATCTCTTCTGGTCTCGTTCTCGATGCCAAGGGTAACAAGATGAGTAAGCACGTGGGTAACGTAACCAACCCATTCGAGATGATTGATAAGTATGGTGCCGATCCTGTTCGTTTCTATATGATGACCAACAGCGAGCCTTGGGACAACCTCAAGTTCGACCCTAATGGTGTGGACGAGACCCGTCGTAAGTTCTTCGGTACCTTATATAATACCTACAGCTTCTTCGCTCTCTATGCTAATGTAGATGGTTTCGATGCAGAGACTGCTCAGGTGCCATTCGAGAAGCGCCCAGAGATTGACCGCTGGATTCTCTCTTCACTCAATACCCTCATCAAGGGCGTTGACAGAGAGTTGGCTGGCTATGATCCAACCCGCGCAGGCCGTCTCATCGATGCTTTCGTCAACGATGACCTCTCTAACTGGTACGTTCGTCTGAACCGTAAACGTTTCTGGGGTAAGGAGATGAGCGAGGATAAGCTGAGTGCTTACCAGACTCTCTATACCTGCCTGATGACAGTGGCTAAGCTGCTGGCACCATTCGCTCCATTCTATGCAGACGAGTTGTATCACGACTTGGGCGGCGAGTTGGAGAGCGTACATCTCGATAAGTTCCCTGTAGCTGATGAGGCTGCTATCGATGCCGACCTGGAGGAGCGTATGGCCATCGCCCAGAAGATTACTTCTATGGTATTGGCTTTGCGCCGCAAGGTGAACATCAAGGTGCGTCAGCCACTCCAGCAGATCATGATTCCTGCAGTAGATGATGTACAGAAGGAACACATCGAGGCAGTAGCAGGACTGTTGAAGAACGAGGTGAACGTGAAGGAGGTTAACTTCATTGAGGGTCAGGGTATTCTCGTAAAGAAGGTGAAGTGTAACTTTAGAGTGATGGGTAAGAAGTTCGGCAAGCTGATGAAGGGTGTTGCTGCCCAGATGTCAGCGCTCGATCAGGACCAGATTGCAGCTTTTGAGAAGGCAGGCAACATCACATTGAATATCGACGGACAGGAAGCCGTGGTAGAGGTAGCCGACGTGGAGATTATCTCTGAGGATATTCCAGGATGGCTCGTATCTAACGAGGGCAATCTGACCGTAGCGCTTGAGGTAGAGTTGACCCCAGAATTGAAGAAGGAGGGTATGGCTCGTGAGTTGATCAACCGTATCCAGAACCTCCGCAAGGAGACAGGTCTGGAGATTACCGACCGCATCAACGTAACTGTGGCTCCTAATGAGGAGACCAACGCAGCCATCGAGTCATTCGCCGACTACATCAAGGGTCAGGTATTAGCAGACAGCATCGAAATCGGTGACAACGCAGGTGTTGAGACCGAGTTTGATGACTTTAAGTTGAACATTCTCATAGAGAAGAATTAAATAGTTAGGAGTTAGGAGTTAGAAGTTAGGAGCATTTCCAAACTGCTTGCTTCTAACTTTCTAGCCCTTATTTCCTAAAAACATTAACAAATAACATAATAGATAACATCTATGGCTAACGAAAAACTACGTTATAGCGATCAGGAGCTCGAGGAGTTCCGCGCTATTATTGATGAGAAATTGAAGGTGGCAAAGCAGACTTATCATGATTGCATGGCTCAGCTGAACCACTCAGACAGTAATGATGTGGTAGATACATCACCAACCTACAAGGCTCTTGAGGAGGGTAGTGAAGCACAAAGCAAGGAAGAAATCATCCAGATGGCCCAGCGTCAGCAGAAGTTCATCAAGGGATTGGAAGCAGCTTTGGTTCGTATCCAGAACAAGACCTATGGTATTGACCGCGAAACAGGTGAGTTGATTCCTAAGGAGCGTTTGCGTGCTGTACCTCATGCCACTTTGAGTGTAGCTTCTAAGGAGGCTAGAAAAAAGTAATAAATGGAGAAAACAAGTAAAATTAAATACGGATGGCTCGTCACGGCAATGGTGGTTGTGCTTCTTGTTATCGATCAGATTATCAAGGTGTACATCAAGACCCATTTTTGCCTTGGCGAGTCTGTTCGTGTTACTGATTGGTTTTATATCGAATTTGTTGAGAACAACGGAATGGCTTGGGGTATGTCGTTTATCGGCAAGTTCTGGCTAAGTCTGTTGCGCCTGGTAGCCATCTGTGCTTTGAGCATTTATCTGCATCGCATCATTAAGCGTGGTACCTATCGCTTGTTATACATCATTTTGGTGGCACTGGTTCTGACAGGTGCAATCGGCAATATGATTGATTCCATCTTCTACGGACTTATCTTCACCGGTGCCTCACCTTATTATGTATCTTATCTTGTGCCTTTCGGCGAGGGGTATGCACCCGTGCTCATGGGCAAGGTGGTTGATATGTTCCGTTTTCCGTTCTTCACCTATACATGGCCTGAATGGTTCCCTTTCTGGGGTGGACAGCATGGTACATTCTTCGATCCTGTATTCAATTTTGCAGATTCCTGTGTATCAGTCGGCATCATTTCTCTCTTGCTTTTCTGTAGAAAAGAACTGGAAGCTCTCGGAGGTGATGATAAGGAGAAGAAGGTTAAAGATTCTTCTTTTATTGAAACTGCTGAAGAAAAGATAAAGTCTCAATCTCAAGAAAATAAGGAGGACAAGTAATCATGAAGAAAGCTTTTCTTTATCTCTGTTGGATAGTAACCTTTTGTGCAGCCTTTGCTTCTTGCAAGCCTTCGCTGCCAAGAGATGTGCTCTCTAAAGGAAAGATGACGGATATTCTCTTCGATTATCACATCGCTCTTGCTATGGCGCAGAACGAAGACGGTGGTAGTGAGAAGAATAGTCTGGCTTATCGCGAGGCTGTACTGAAGAAACATGATGTCACCTCGGCAGACTTCGACAGTTCGATGGTTTATTATATGCGCCATACAGAATTGCTGCATGATGTGTATAAGGATTTGGCTGAAAGATTGGATAAAGAGGTGGTTGCATTGGGTGGAAACAGTACAGGAAATAGTGATTTTGACAATCTTACTGCTGTTGGCGATACTGCCAATATTTGGAAGGATGCTACTTCGATGGTATTCTCGCCTGATGAGGGCTTCAACAGTCGCAGTTTTAAAATTGAAGCTGATACTGCTTTCCATAAGGGTGACCGGTTCCGTCTTGATTTCGAATCGCAGTTTATCTTCCAGGATGGTATGCGTGATGGCATCGCTTTGCTGGCTGTTCAGTTCAAGAACGATAGTGTGGCACAGACTGTAATTCATATTCAGAGTGCTCAGCACTATAGTGTAGAACTCGCTGATAATGATAGCCTTGGAATCAAATGTATAAAGGGGTACTTTATGTTGAATGAGGGTGGCTTCAGTTCTGATGCCGGTTCTTTGACGACTCTTAAACTGATGTTTGTCAATAAGATTCGTCTCATCCGTATGCATCCTAAAAAGGTGGCACCGGTTTCTTCTTCTGCAGCATCTTCTGATTCGGCAAAAGTAGATACAGCTCGTAAGACCCGTATACCAGGTCCGAGTGTTCCAGCGCGTCCGGATGGAGCTTTGGCGCCTCCGACCAGTGCACCGGTTTCTATGCCTGATAAACCTATTCAGATGACGAGTAATTAGTCTGGATGTTTTAGATATGGCTGAAATGAAGAGATGCGGAGCCCATCAGGTGATATTGCCGGATGGCTCGATATTGCAGCAGGCTGTGGTAGAAATACAAGAGGGCAGGGTGGTGAACTACTTCGAGTTTCGCGAGGAGTTGCCGATGACCGAATGGTTAGGCGGCGAAATCCGGGTGGAACGCGATGAGGAAGGCATCCTTCGTGCCCTGTGGAACGGAAAAGTAATCAATAAACATTAAACATAAACATTAATAATATGTTAAGCGTAGATCAATTAGAAGACAAGTTGATAGACTTGGCATTTGCTGAGGATATCGGTGATGGCGACCACACAACTTTGTGTTGTATCCCAGAAGACGCCATGGGTAAGAGCCACTTGCTTATCAAGGAAGATGGCGTGTTGGCAGGTGTTGAAATGGCAAAGAAGGTATTTGCCCGTTTCGATCCTACCATGAAGGTAGAAGTGTTGCTTCAGGATGGAACCCATGTTAAGAAGGGTGACATTGCAATGATTGTAGAGGGTAAGACCCGTTCTTTGCTCCAGACAGAGCGTTTGATGCTCAATATCATGCAGCGTATGAGTGGCATTGCTACCATGACTGCTAAGTATGTAAAGCGTCTTGAGGGTACAAAGACTCATATCCTTGACACCCGTAAGACTACTCCAGGTCTCCGTATGTTGGAGAAGCAGGCTGTGAAGATTGGTGGTGGTATGAACCATCGCATTGGTCTTTTTGATATGATTCTCTTGAAAGATAACCATATCGATTTTGCTGGTGGTATCGATAACGCAATCGACCGTTGCCATGCTTATCTGAAGGAGAAGGGCCTCGACCTAAAGATTGAAATCGAGGTTCGCAGTTTCGATGAACTTGACCAGGTATTGAAGCATGGTGGTGTAAATCGTATCATGCTCGATAACTTCTCTGTGCCTGATACTAAGAAGGCAGTAGACATCATCGCAGGTAAGTATGAGACTGAGTCTTCTGGCGGTATCACTTACGATACCATCCGCGATTATGCAGAGCAGGGAGTTGATTTCATCTCAGTTGGTGCCTTGACACATAGTGTGAAGGGCTTGGATATGAGTTTCAAGGCTTGCGAATAAGTGAAGAATGAAGAGGGAAGAGTGAAGAATTCAAATGCTCTTCTCTTTTTGTATATATAAATTAAGGTATATTTTATGAATAAGATTTTTGCTTCTGCCTTGATGGCTGTGGCTATGTTGGGCAGTGTCTCTGAGGCTGAGGCATGTACCAACTTTATAGTAGGGAAAAAAGCATCGGTTGATGGATCTGTGATGTGTTCATATAGTGCTGATGACTATGGTATGTTCCAAAATCTCTGTCATTTTCCTGCCGGTAAGCATGCTAAGGGCGAGATGCGTAAGATTTACGATTGGGATACCAATAAATATCATGGTGAGATTCCGGAGGCTGCCGAGACTTATAATGTGATTGGCAATATCAATGAATGGCAGGTCACCATCGGTGAAACTACTTATGGTGGACGTGAGGAGATGGCTGATTCTACAGGTATCATGGACTATGGTTCACTCATTTATGTTGCCCTGCAGCGTAGTAAGACTGCCCGTGAGGCTATCAAAGTGATGACAACCATCGCCAATACTTACGGCTATAATTCAGAAGGCGAGACCTTTACCATCTGTGATCCGAACGAAGCTTGGATTATGGAGATGATGGGCAAGGGACCAGGTTCTAAGGGCGTGGTTTGGGTAGCTCTCCGTATTCCTGATAATGCAGTTTGTGCACATGCTAACCAGAGTCGCATCGGCAAGTTCAATATGAAGGACAAGAAAAACGTGATGTATGCCAAGGATGTCGTTTCTTTTGCTCGCAGTAAGGGATGGTATCAGGGCAAGGATGCTGATTTCTCATGGAAAATGGCATATGCTAAGCCTGATTTCTCAGGACGTCGTTTCTGCGATGCTCGTGCTTGGGCTCTTTTGAATCATTTCTATGATATGAGTCCTTATCTTGATTGGGCTTTGGGCAAGGATCCTAATGCGAAGGATATGCCTCTCTGGGTGGTTCCAAACAAGAAGGTGAGTGTTGCTGATGTTGAGGCTTGCATGCGTGACCATTATGAGGGTACACCTCTTTCTGTTGCTGATGGCACTGATATCGGGGGTGGTATCTGGCAGATGCCTTACAGGCCAACTCCATTGATGTTTAAGGTGGATGGAAAGCAGTGCTTCAACGAACGACCGGTCAGCACCCAGCAGAGTGGTTTTGTTTTTGTTAGCCAGATGCGTTCATGGATGCCTAGAGAGATTGGCGGTGTTCTTTGGTTTGGTAATGATGATGCCAATATGGTAGCGTTCACACCAATCTACTGTTCTTCTACAGTTCGTCCTGAGTGTTATAACACACCGGGAGCAGATGCTGTGAATTTCAGTTTCAAGAATGCTTACTGGGTGTGCAATATGACCAGCAATATGGTTTATCCTCGTTACAGCCAGATGTTCCCAACTTTGAAGGAGGTTCGTGATAGTCTGGATAACAGCTATTTTGCTGCACAGCCAGGTGTTGAGGCTAAGGCTCAGGAACTGTATGCACAGGATCCACAGGCTGCTGTCAAGTATCTCAATGATTATGGTATTGAGAAGGCACAGCAGATGTTGGCGCGTTGGCAACAGCTCTTCCAGTTTATGGTAGTGAAGTATAATGACATGATTATCAAGCCAACCAAAAAAGATGGCAGTTTCGAGAAGACTCCTTATGGATTAGGTGCAACCCCAGTTCGTCCTGGGTATCCTGAGAAATATGCCAAGGAACTTATTAAGCAAACAGGAGACAAGTTCCTGGTTCCTGAAACAAAGTAACAATATTTATCATCACATAAAGAAAGCCGATTCAAGTATATTACTATACAAGAATCGGCTTTCCTGTTTTCTTGACTTACAATACTAAATAGTATTATAATTTTTAAAGTTACGTCTTTTAAAATCTATTACTTGAAGTATCTCTTGTAGAGACCTGCAAAACCTGCACAGTGGCGGGCTTCATCCTTAGCCATCTCATGAACGGTATCGTGGATAGCATCTGAACCCTGCTCCTTAGCAAGCTTGGCAATGCGGAACTTATCCTCACAAGCACCCTTCTCTGCTGCAATACGAGCCTCGAGATTGCTCTTGGTATCACCCAAAACCTCACCGAGAAGTTCTGCAAAACGAGAAGCGTGATCAGCCTCCTCATAGGCATAACGTTTGTAAGCCTCTGCAATTTCAGGATAGCCTTCACGATCTGCCTGGCGTGCCATAGCAAGATACATACCTACCTCGCCACACTCACCATTGAAATGGTCCTTCAAACCCTTGATAACGTCTTCATTAACGCTATCCTTAAATGCCTGACCGAGAACGTGAACGGTAGCAAATGTCATATCGTCATCAACTGCATCTTCCATCTCTTTGAACTTGCTGGCTGGAGCCTTGCAGATAGGGCACTTCTCAGGTGCTTCTGTACCTTCGTAAATGTAACCGCAAACGGTGCAAATAAACTTTTTCTTCATAATGCTTTTGTTTTAAAGTTGTTGTATAATTATTGTCTTTTGAATTAGTGAACAGTCTCTGTGAGAGGTGACTTTACGCTTTTTTTAGCGCATTCTGTACAGATTCCTCTGTAGTAGAGCTGTTCTTCCAATACGATGTTTCCTTCAATTTCCTTTCCTGGTTCCACTGTTGGAGCAGGTTCGCCGAAAAAGTCAATTACCTTGCCACAATTTCTGCAATAGAAGTGAACGTGGCTTTTAATATTTCCATCATAACACACGCGATGTTCATCGATTGTGATCATTTGAGCCGCATTGTGCTCACTCAACATTCTGAGTGTATTGTAAACGGTTGTCTTGCTCAATGTTGGGATACTTTCAGCTAATCCTTTGTACACATCCTCGATAGTTGGATGAGTGGGATGATTAATAAGCCAATCCATGATGGCAATACGCTGGAGTGATGGTCGGATACCTTTCTCCACGAGTCTTTGATAGGCTTCTGTCTGCTTCATAATTACTTGTTGTTATAATTTGTTGTTGCAAAGATAAGCAATTCTTTTGTATCCGCCAAATATTTTTGCAAAAATTCCAAAGTATTTTTGAATATTTTACAATTGCATAGTTGTTTTAAGATTTGTTGTGCAAAAAGGTAGATCCTATGATTCGCTTTTGGAAATTATTGATACTAAAACCCTTTTGGAAAAAGTAATTCCCCGTCACGCTACCGGAGGGTTGTGGCGGGGAATCTTATTTGAAAATAAACTTTATACGATATTTCAGGCGATTATCTCAGGTCGATGACTTCAGCTCCTGGACATTCCTTGCTGTTGAAATTGAATGTGCTGTTAGAAACGCTCTTGGCTCTGAAGTTACTTACCGTGATGGTACTCCAGGTATTGCCCTGTCGCATCTTGACAACTGATGGAATATGTGTCTTTTTGTTGATGGTGATATACATTTCGGCTACAGAACGTTTCTGGTTATTGGCAACGAGATGTACTACATAGTTACTGCCTGCTGTCTTGAGCGTTGACTTATAACCAGTCTTATATATATTAATAAAGGTATAAGGGTTCATGGACATCTGCTGAGCCTGTGTAGGGTTGCTGACATTCACCTCGTTGGTTTTCTTTAGATAAGTCCACTGGGTCTTGCCGTTGAACCAGACGATGGCTTGCGGGGTACGGGCGTTAAACTTGTTGCCTTTGATGGCAATACTGCCGCTTGCTGATCCATACTTAGAGCTGCTCATCTTGAAGTTGGCGCTAGCTCCACCTTTGTTGCCAATAACGGCAGCGGTCTTATCAAGTACCTGTTGCGCAGTCTGCGCCATGGCTCCGATGCTCATCATTGCAACGAAAGCCAATGCTAAAATCTTTTTCATTTTTATCTTTTCCTTTCTTTTAAAATTCTATGTTATATCTTCTAAAATTTCATACTCTATCATAAAGCCGTAAAAACGTCTTTTCTCTCTTAGACGTTTTCACGGCTTCAGGGTTTAATAATTTAACCTTTTCCAATATTATCTTCTTTCATACCCTTAGTTATTTACTAAAATTAAGAGTTTCGAAGTGCCATTAACAGATTATTAAGCTGGTTTTCATCCTGTATCAGTACCTCACGAGGCTTGCTGCCCTGTGCTGCACCTACGATGCCTGCAGCTTCCATCTGGTCCATTAATCGTCCTGCACGGTTATAGCCGATACTGAACCGGCGCTGGATCATGCTGGTAGAACCCTGCTGTGAAAGAACAATCGCATGGGCTGCCTCTTCGAAGAACGGATCCAGTTCGCGGGCACTGATGCTGCCGCTTCCACCTGCGCTTCCTTCATCATTAGCTGGTTCTGGCAACTCCATAGGTTCGATAGGGCCAGGCTGTTCGCAGATATACTCGTTGATGCGCTCGATTTCAGGTGTATCAACAAAGGCACACTGTACACGTACAGGTTCGTTGCCGCAGAGATAGAGCATATCACCACGACCAATCAGCTGGTTGGCTCCTGTACGGTCAAGAATGGTCTTTGAGTCGATGGCAGATGTAACCTTAAAGGCGATACGGCCAGGGAAGTTAGCCTTGATATTACCCGTGATGATGCTAGTTGTAGGACGCTGGGTGGCAATAATCATGTGGATACCCACGGCACGTGCCAGCTGGGCGATACGGGCAATAGGAAGTTCTACTTCTTTGCCGGCTGTCATGATCAGATCACCAAACTCATCTATAATCACCACGATGTATGGCATATACTCATGTCCATCTGTCAACTTCAACTTGTGGTTGATATACTTCTGGTTGTATTCTTTGATGTTACGTGCTCCTGCCTTTTTGAGCAAGTCGTAACGGCTATCCATCAGTACACACAGACTGTTCAGGGTTCTAACCACCTTGGTTACGTCGGTTATGATAGGTTCTTCCTCATCAGGAACCGCAGCCATAAACTTATTGGCAATACGGGAGTAGACGCTAAACTCCACTTTCTTAGGGTCGATGAGAACCAGTTTGAGTTCGTTTGGATGTTTCTTGTATAATAAAGAGGTGATGATGGCATTCAAACCTACAGATTTACCCTGTCCGGTAGCACCCGCAACAAGCAGGTGAGGAATCTTTGCCAAATCAACCATAAACACTTCGTTGGTAATGGTCTTACCCAAAGCGATAGGTAACTCCATCTTGGTTTCCTGGAATTTCTTTGAGTTTAAAGTACTTTCCATACTAACGATGTTCGCCTTTGCGTTAGGTACCTCAATACCGATGGTTCCCTTACCTGGGATAGGAGCGATGATACGGATGCCGAGAGCTGCCAGACTCAAGGCGATGTCATCTTCCAGATTCTTGATCTTAGAGATACGTACGCCTTCTGCAGGCTGGATTTCGTAGAGTGTGATGGTAGGACCAACCGTAGCACGGATGGTTTTGATCTGTACGCCAAAGTTGCCCAGCACCTCGATGATGCGGTTTTTGTTGGCGCGCTGCTCTTCCTCATCGATGGATACGCCGTCATCCTCATACTTCTTCAGAAGGTTGAGTACCGGATATTTATATCTGGTGAACGGCTCCTTCGGATTGATCGGAGTATTCAGTACTTCTGCATTGCTCAAGGTGTTGCCTGTAGCCTTCTCGTCGGCTGTGGCTACAGAGATGTCCATACCTATATGCTCAGAAGCTGCAGCAGCCTCGGCAGCTTGCTTTTCCAATGCTTCCTGTTCAGCCCGTTTTGTACGGAGTTCGCGCTGACGTGCAATGAATGACATATTCTCGTTCTGCGTGCCGTTGGCTATAGCGATGGTTTCATCTTTGTCTGTATCACCTTCTGTTCCTGTAGCTTCCTGTCCGTCTGCCTCTGACTCAACAGACGTAGAAGGTGTGTCCGGGTTTGCGAAAGTCTGGTCCGGATCCAGATTCAGGTCGATGACTTTGGCAGGTTCTTCTTCCTTATATTCTTCTTTCTCATCCTCTGTGCCAGGACCATATGCTGCGTTGGCGTATACCTCGTCGATAGCTTCCGTATCTTTCCTGTTCTTTCCATGGTTAGTAATCTCAAATTTCACCTTATTTGATATATAACCGATAGGGTTGAGTGCTTTTCTGATAACCGTAATAGTTTCAGTGGTGAGATAGGTGAGGAATGCTACCGCCACGAAGAAAAGAATGGCAGTAAGTCCTGGAGGACCCATGATGTTCTCCAGATTCTGCACGACAAAGAGTCCGTGCTTTCCGCCCGGATTGAAGATGAGGCTTGGCATGATAGGTGCGATGAACTTGGCAAAGGTTACCGACATCCATAGCATGACCACAATCATGCAGAAGAACCATTTCCACAAGTTCAGCTTGTAGGCATGCATCATCTGCAATCCCACCATGATGACAAAGAATGGGAGCAAGAAGGCTGGAAATCCGAAATTGATGACAATGAGCCAATAGGATACAATGGCTCCCCAGGATCCGCAGTAGTTCTGAAACTGTTTTTCCGTGTTGGTCCATTCGCCCGGCTTCAGATTTTCGAGCAAACTCTGGTCATTGGCTCCTGTGTTGAGAAAGGAGATCATAGCGATGATGATAACCACAGCAATGACTACCAAGGCTAATCCTATGAAAAAGTCAGTGATAGTATTGTTGAAAATATACTGTAAACCAATAGCTTCGCTAAAGGTTTTGGTCTTTTTTTCAGTTCTTTTTTTAGCCATTTTATATATTTTTGAATAATTTATCTGCAAAATTAGCGAAAATAATTGAGAAAACAATTCTTTTTCTCATCTTTTTTTTCTAATTTTGCAACTTGTAAAGAATAAAAAGCATAATGAAGATTATTTTCACTAGTTTCGACAAGGCGGCAATCACGAATTTGCCAAGAGCTTTGTTTCCTGGCAAAATCGTAGTCGTTGACAAGCCTGAAGATACAGAAGCGGCTGTTAATGACCTACTTAGCCATTATATACTGGGCGTGGATACTGAAACGCGCCCATCATTCAAGCGTGGTCAGGCTTACCATGTTTCGTTGTTGCAGGTGAGTACACATGATACATGTTATCTCTTCCGCCTGCATCATACGGGCATGACTCCTGCCATCATTCGCTTGCTCGAAGATACCACCGTGCCAAAAGTAGGACTTTCCTGGCACGATGACTTGCTGCAGCTCCATAAGCGAGCTGCTTTTAAGGCTGGTTACTTTATCGAGTTGCAGGATGTTGCTAAGAACTTTGGTATCGCAGACATGAGTCTGCAGAAACTGTATGCTAACCTGTTTCACCAGAAAATCAGCAAGGCGCAACGGTTGAGCAATTGGGAGGCTAGCGATTTGAAGGAATCGCAGGCTCTCTATGCAGCTACAGATGCCTGGTGCTGCATTAATCTGTATGAGGAATTTAAGCGTTTGTCTGCTACAGGCGATTACGAGCTCGATGAACTCAGGGTATGATATAAGGTGGTAAGGAATAGAAATTGATAATCGTAAGAAACTTCATATATAAAATATGTATAAAAGCGTATATTTAAAGAAAGGTAAGGAAGAATCGCTCAAGCGTTTTCATCCATGGATCTTCTCGGGTGCTATCCAGACAATGGATGAGGGCATAGAGGAGGGCGACATTGTGAGAGTGTTTACCCGTAGTGGTGAATTCATTGCTATAGGTCATTATCAGATCGGTTCTATCGCTGTACGTGTTCTTTCTTTTAGAGATATTGAGATTGATGAGGAGTACTGGTGTGCCAGATTGGATTCGGCATATAAGATGAGACTCGCTTTGGGTATTGCCGGTAATTCATCCAATACTACTTATCGCTTGGTTCATGGTGAGGGTGATAACTTGCCGGGACTTGTTATCGACTGCTATGGTCCTACTGCTGTCATGCAGGCTCACAGTGTGGGTATGCATGTTTGCCGCATGGAGATAGCCAAAGCCTTGAAGAAGGTGATGGGCGAAGCACTGGAGAATATCTACTATAAGAGTGAGACAACCTTACCATATAAGGCTGACCTCAGACAGGAAAATGGCTTTATACTGGGAGGTGATGCTGACGATGTTGCTGTAGAGAATGGACTGAAATTCCATATCGACTGGTTGCGTGGTCAGAAAACGGGTTTCTTCGTAGATCAGCGTGAGAACCGTTCGCTGCTCGAGCATTATGCCAAGGGTAAGAGCGTGCTCAACATGTTCTGCTATACCGGCGGTTTTTCTGTTTATGCGATGAGAGGCGAGGCTAAGGCTGTTCACTCCGTAGACAGCAGTGCCAAGGCGATAGAATTGACCAATGAGAATATTGCGCTCAATTTCCCTGAAGATGCACGCCATGAGGCTATCTGCGAAGATGCCTTCAAGTATCTTGATGAACATGACCAGCAGTATGATCTGATAGTTCTTGATCCTCCTGCTTTTGCCAAGCACCGTGCGGCTTTACGCAATGCGTTGAAGGGCTATACCCGCCTGAACGTAAAGGGCTTGCAGCGTATTAAGAAGGGCGGCATCCTTTTTACCTTCAGTTGCTCTCAGGTGGTTACGAAGGATCAGTTCCGCAATGCTGTGTTTACTGCTGCAGCGCAGGCTGGAAGAAAGGTTCGCATCTTGCACCAGTTGCACCAGCCTGCCGACCATCCTATCAATATTTATCATCCGGAAGGTGAATATTTGAAGGGATTGGTTCTCTATGTAGAATAACAAATGATTAAAGGATAGATAATGAATAAGTTCAAAACGTTTACAGCCTTGATGCTCTTGCTGGCTATAGGATTTGCAGGATGTGGCAAGTCGGAAGCAGAACGTCATCGCTTGAGCAAGAAGGAAAAGGCTAGATTGGATAGCCTAGACCGTGCTGCGCTGAAGATAGCGGTGATGCCAACAATGGACTGCCTGCCAATCTTTCTGGCATGTGATGATAGTATCTTCCAGCAGCAAGGTGTAGACGTACATTTGCGTAGATATACTGCACAAATGGATTGTGATACTGCTATCGAGCGCAAGCGCGTAGAGGGAGCCGTGACCGATCTGATTCGTGCTCATCATATAGAGAAACGGGGTACTGCTTTGACGTACCCTATTTCTACCAATCTTTATTGGCAGTTTATCACCAATAAGCGTTCGCGTATATCAGAACTGAAACAACTGTCAGATAAGATGGTGGCAATGACCCGCTACTCTGCAACTGATTATCTGGCTACTTTAGCAATCGATAGCGGTAAGCCTAAATATGATGCTTATAAGGTTCAAATCAACGATTTGAACATCCGTCTGCGTATGTTGCTTAACAACGAGATGGATGCCATGTTGCTGCCAGAACCTCAAGCTACCAAAGCCCGACTTGAACAGCATGTAAAACTCTTTGATAGCAGAGATAAGAACTTGCAGTTGGGTGTTGTGGCTTTCCGCAAGAAAATACTTTCAGAGCCGCGCCGTAAAGACCAAGTTGCTAAGTTTATCAAGGCGTATAATATTGCTGTTGATAGCATAAACAGTCGTGGGGTACAGCATTATGCAAGAATCATCACAAAATATACGGGTGCCGATGCTAAAACCATCAGTAATCTTCCAAAACTTAAATATGAACACGCTATGGAACCAAGACGTCGTGACCTGGCTGTAGCACAAAAATAAGCGGCTTATGAAAAGAGAAGATTTTAGCTGGATAAAGTTTTCGCATGAAAATGTCACTATGATATCCAGAATAGAGGCAATTCGCAAGATAATTGACCAGGAAGTGGGTTTGGAGCCATGTCTGCCTGGAATAGCGGAAATTGAACAAAGATATGATGCTTTATATCATGATTATATAGATGGCAAACTCAAACATCGGGAACTTTATGATCTTGCTTCAGATTTGGATATGGATATAGACAAGCTCTATAGTAAAATGCGCCACGAATGGATTTTGGCTAATGAGTCTACATTTGTTGCACTTCGCAAAAGAGCTCAGAATCTGACAAGTTTTGATGAGGTACAGGAAACCTTTGAGAAATTTGCTACAGATGAAGCTATGCTAAATTTGAGGGTAGGCTTGTCTGAAGAACAGATAGACGAGGAAAGACAAAAGATACAAGAGCAGCTTAATGCCTATCGCAATATGGTGTTTTCTTATATTTTGACAACTGATGAATGGAATGATGATTTTGTCAAGGATATTCTTGATATCATCGCTTCCGATTTGGTAGATCCATACACCATCAATATGATAGTTTCGGCTGTTTCATTGTCATGCACTGTATTCATGGATGCCCCTAGACTTGCAGTCTTGATGCGCTTAATCAAGTCTGACGACAGTACTTGCAGTGTTCGCCAGCGAGCTTTGGTGGGTTTTGTTTTCTCTGCAATAACCAATTCGGGTGAAAAACAGAAATATTGGGATTCTGCTACTGGTTTGATCATGGATGATGAATTTTTGGCAGCCTGTGTTGATCTCCAACGCCAGATGCGTCTATGTCTTACAAGTAAAAAGGATAGCAAGGAGATGATGCATTCCGTGGTGAAGACCATGCTCACTTCTTTTACTCAGGATTTGGCCGAAAAGATAGACCAAACGGGTGAATTGGGACTTAATTGCTTCTCTGCAGATGGGGAGAATCCTGATGATGCCCTTAAGGGAGCCTTCGACTATATGTTGAATTCAGAAGATATAGGAGTTGATGTCTATTATCATCAGTTTGCCAACCAGAAGAGCTTCGGTCATTTCCATTCACTCTATAATTGGTTTGTTCCTTTCTATGTCCGTAATTCTACGCTCAAGAATGTTCGGGCTACGATGAAACAGCATCGCAATTTCATCAACAATCTCTTGAGAGGTGCCTCTATGTGTGATACCGATCTGTATAGCATCATTCTTTCATTGAATAATGCATCTAAGGAATTTATTGAATCATTGGATGTTGCTCCGGAAAATATGGTGTCTGGTCCTGTTTTTTATGACGAAGAAGATGAGGTGGAAAAAGAGCAGAATACCGAAGAGCCAGTAGAGGATGAGACTGATTCTACAGAAGCAAAGGATTCTGAAAATGTCACACTGCTTGATTCGGTAATGGAACATGAAGAGAATCTCTCTGAAGAGGAAAAGAAGAAACGTGCAATCAGAGTTCGTCATCGCTATGTGCAGGACCTCTACCGTTTCTATACTCTCTCTCCAATGAGGAAGGCATTTGATAATCCTTTCGAAGTGCAGAAGGAAATTCCTTTCTTTACTACGGGACTGTTTGCCAAACCGGAATATGACAAGTATCGCCTGTCGCTGGCCCGTTTCTCTGCTAAAAGAGGTGACTATGCCTTTGTTAGCAAGATTTTGCGTAATCTGGAAAAATATACCGACGAAGAGCATATGATGCTTGCATTGGCATACAAATCGGAGGAAAAATATGATGAAGCGCTTGAACATCTCTATGTGATTAAGAAAACAAGCCCAACTTATAAGGCTGCCACGGAGTTGAAATTAGAAATAGAAGAAGAGATAAAAGACCCGGCGGCTTTAATAACATTGAATTGCTTGATTAAAGAAGAATCAGATGAGAGTAAGCAGTTTAAGCTCAAGCTGAAAAAGACCGATCTCTTATTGAAACTCCATCATTATAAAGAGGCTTTGGAATGGGCTTTCCAGATGGATGAACAGTATCCTAAGGAAGAACAGGTTGAATGCAGACTGGCTTTCTCTTTGCTCTTTTCAGAATCGGAAGGCGATAAAAACATTGACCATGCAATGGCTTTAATAGAACCTTATCTGCAAAATAGTGATGATAATGAAATCAGGGAAATATTGAATTCAGACATGACAGATATGGATAAGGATGATAAGGAACGCATGTTCATGAAAATGTTATCTGCGATGGTGAGCAAAGTTTCCAAGCCACAAGACCACAGATGGGAGTCTATGAAATTTTTCTATTATGGACTCTGCGTTCTCGTGAAAAAGGGAGGAACTGCAGCTATCAGATTTTTGAATGAAGCATCTGGTCATGCAGCTTTTTCCCCTAAGGAAGATATAGATGCATTCGGCCTGCTCGAGATGGGAGATTGGCTCGATAATCGTGGTATTGCGCCTATAGAATTGGAATTTATAACAAAAAAAGTTTTCGAGGAAAGGAAAAAACAATAACGATGGCGGAGAATAATAAAAATAAGAATAAGGTACAGATAGATCCAACCTACGCCCATTTGCAGCCGCAGGCTGTGAATGTGGAGCAGGCGGTACTCGGTGCCTTGATGATAGATTCTGATGCCTTTTCGGTGGTGTCGGAGTTGCTCAAGCCGGATACTTTTTATGACCCGCGTCATAAGAGAATATATCAGGCTATCCAGGTGATGAACATGGAGGAACGGCCTGTGGATATCATGACTCTTGCCGATCAGTTAGCCAAGACTGGCGAACTGGATAAGGTGGGAGGAGCACAATATCTCATGGATATTTCTGCAGGCATGGCTTCGGCTGCCCATGTAGAGTCGCATGCCCGTATCCTGGCGCAGAAATATATGCAGCGCCAGCTGATTCATTATGCCGGCGACATCGAGACGATGGCGTATGAAGAAGGTGTGGATGTGGATGAACTGATGCAGAAAGCTGAAGGTGAACTCTTCCAGCTTTCGCAGAACAATATGAAGCAGGATTATACACAGATTGATCCGGTTGTAAAGGAGGCCGTTGCCATCTTGCAGCGTGCTGCTCAGAACTCGGGTGGTCTTACCGGTATTCCTACGGGTTATCGTGGGTTGGATGATATGACATCAGGTTGGCAACCGTCCGACCTTGTGATTATCGCCGGTCGTCCTGCCATGGGTAAGACTTCCTTTGCATTGAGTATTGCCAAGAATGTGGCGGTAGATTATGATGTGCCTATCGGATTCTTCTCTCTGGAAATGAATAACGTTCAGTTGGTGAACCGACTCATCTCGAATGTTTGCGAGATTTCGGGTAAAAAAATACTGAACGGACAATTGGAACAGCCAGAATGGGAGCGGTTGGATAAAAAACTGAGAAAACTGACAGGTGCACCTATTTATATTGATGATACGCCTGGTCTTTCTGTTTTCGAACTCCGTACCAAGGCGCGCCGACTGGTAAGGGAAAAGGGTGTTAAACTGTTGATGATCGACTATCTCCAGCTGATGAATGCCAATGGTATGAAGTTTGGTAGCCGTCAGGAGGAGGTATCTACCATCTCCCGTTCGCTCAAAGGTATTGCCAAAGAGCTGAATATTCCTGTGCTTGCTCTTTCGCAGCTCTCCCGTAATGTAGAGAACCGTGAGGGTTTGGAAGGAAAGCGACCTCAGTTGAGTGACCTCCGTGAATCCGGTGCCATCGAGCAGGATGCCGATATGGTGCTTTTCGTTCACCGCCCGGAATATTATCATATCTATCAGGATGAAAAGGGTAATGACCTTCATGGTATGGCACAGATTATCATTGCCAAGCACCGTAAGGGCTCTGTTGGAGATGTTCTCCTGAACTTCCGTGGAGAATTTACCCGATTCCAGGATCCGCAGGATGCTGCAGCAGCACCTGTTGAGGAAGGTGGTGAGATTGTAGGCTCAAGGATGAATGGCGGAGGGCAGGATGGTAGTCCGCTACCACCGCCGCCTGCAGAGAATCTGCCTTTCTAAGGTTAGAGTTTGTCATTTTTTTCACTCAAAAACTGGCTTTTTCGCCAAATTCTTGCACAGGATTAACGTTTTTGGGTAAAAAAACAATAAGATTGTAGGAATTTGTTATCATTTCTATTAAAAAAGTTATAAATTGTTTGCTAGTATCAAATAAAAGTGTTATCTTTGCATGCGAATTTAAGAATATAACATAATATGATAGATATGAGAACAACATTGTTGAACATTACAGGCATTATTATTCGACTTCGACTGCAGTTTGTGGGCGGAAGTGATAAGGTGTGCGTATAGTTCATCGCTTAAGATATTAAAAGCCTTTCTACACTTCCGTCTATGGAGTGGGGGAAGGCTTTTTACTTTATCTGATGCTTCTGCACGGATTGCTATATAAACGTAGTGCGTTCTGAATGTGTAGCTCTTATATATATAATAAGGTGTAAATTTAAAATTTTAATGATATGAGTGACAGATTATACATTTTCGACACGACCCTCCGCGATGGCGAACAGGTTCCGGGATGTCAGTTGAACACAGTTGAGAAGATTCAGGTGGCAAAGCAACTGGAGCAGTTGGGCGTGGATGTAATTGAGGCTGGATTTCCTATATCAAGTCCGGGCGACTTCAATTCAGTGGTAGAAATCTCTAAGGCTGTAACCTGGCCTACTATTTGTGCACTTACCCGTGCCGTAGAAAAAGATATTGATTGTGCTGCTGAGGCTTTGCAGTATGCCAAGCATAAGAGAATCCATACCGGTATCGGTACCAGCGACAGTCATATCAAGTATAAGTTCAATTCTACCCGCGAGGAAATCATCGAACGTGCTGTAGCTGCTGTCAAGTATGCTAAAAAGTATGTTGAGGACGTAGAGTTTTATGCTGAGGATGCAGGCCGTACCGATAATGAGTATCTGGCTCGTGTCGTAGAGGCTGTTGTCAAGGCGGGTGCTACTGTAGTGAACATTCCTGATACTACAGGTTATTGTCTGCCTGATGAATATGGTGACAAAATCAAGTATCTCATGGAGCATGTTGATGGCATTGACAAGGCACGCCTTTCTACCCACTGTCATAACGACCTCGGTATGGCTACTGCCAATACCCTGCAGGGTGTTTTGAATGGTGCACGCCAGGTTGAGGTTACCATCAATGGTATCGGTGAGCGTGCAGGTAATACTTCGCTCGAAGAGATTGCCATGATTCTGAAGTGTCACAAGCATATCAATATTGATACCAACATCAATACCACTAAAATTATTCCTACCTCACGCATGGTGAGCAGCCTGATGAATATGCCTGTCCAGCCAAACAAGGCTATCGTGGGTCGTAATGCATTTGCTCATTCTTCCGGTATCCATCAGGATGGTGTCTTGAAGAATGTTCAGACTTACGAAATCATTGATCCTAAGGATGTGGGATTGGATGACAATGCTATCGTATTGACAGCCCGTTCTGGTCGTGCTGCATTGAAGTACCGTCTCCATGTCAATGGTGTAGAGATTAATGATGAGGAGAAGCTCGACAAGATTTACAAGAAGTTCCTCCAACTGGCTGATAAGAAGAAGGAAGTTACCGATGAGGATGTTTTGATGCTTGCCGGTGCTGATTCTGCTGATAAGCATGGTGTTCAGCTCGACTGGTTGCAGGTTACTACAGGTAAGGGCGTGAAGAGCGTGGCAAGTATCGGTCTTGATATTGCAGGTCAGAAGTTTGAGGCTGCATCATCTGGTAATGGTCCGGTAGATGCTGCTATCAATGCTCTCAAGAAGGTCATCACCAAGGAGATGAACCTCAAGGAGTTCACCATCCAGGCTATCGACAAGGGCTCTGATGATGTGGGCAAGGTTCACATGCAGGTAGAATACGATGGTCATGTATATTATGGCTTCGGTGCAGATACCGACATCGTTACGGCTTCTGTTGAGGCTTACATCGATTGTATCAACAAGTTCAAGGTAAGATAAAATTAATTCAGATAAATATATAACAAACAAGATATTATGAATACATTATTCGACAAGATTTGGGACAAGCACGTTGTCCAGATTGTAGAAGACGGCCCTACACAGCTTTACATCGACCGTCTCTACTGTCACGAAGTAACATCACCTCAGGCATTCGCTGGTATGCGAGCACGCGGACTCAAGATGTTCCGTCCAGACCAGATTTTCTGTATGCCTGACCACAATACTCCTACTCACGATCAGGATAAACCAATCGAGGATCCTATCTCAAAGAAGCAGGTAGATACCTTGGCAAAGAATACCGCTGATTTCGGTGTTACTCACTTTGCCATGAACACAAAGGATAATGGTATCATCCACGTAGTAGGTCCTGAGAAGGGTCTTTCTCTTCCAGGTATGACCATCGTCTGCGGTGACTCTCATACTTCTACCCATGGTGCCATGGGTGCTGTAGCTTTCGGTATCGGTACTTCTGAGGTCGAGATGGTGATGGCTTCACAATGTATTCTCCAGAGCAAGCCAAAGTCTATGCGTATCAGCATCAACGGTAAGCTCAGCAAGGGCGTTACTGCCAAGGACGTTGCTCTCTATCTGATGAGCCAGCTCACTACTTCAGGTGCTACCGGTTACTTCGTTGAGTACAGTGGCGATGTAGTGAAGGATATGTCTATGGAAGGCCGTCTTACCCTCTGTAACCTCTCTATCGAGATGGGTGCCCGTGGTGGTTTCGTAGCTCCTGATGAGACAACATTCGAGTACATCAAGGGTCGTGAATATGCACCTAAGGGTGAAGAGTGGGACAAGGCTGTGGCTTACTGGAAGACCTTGAAGAGTGGCGATGATGCAGTCTTCGACAAGGAGTTGACTTTCGAGGCAAAGGATATCGAACCACGTATCACCTATGGTACCAACCCAGGTATGGGTATCGGCATTACCGGGAATATCCCAACTCTCGATGAGATTCCTGAGGAAGAGCAGGCTGGTTTCAAGAAGAGCCTCAACTACATGGGCTTCCAGCCAGGCGAGAAACTCGAGGGTCATCCTATCGATTATGTATTCTTGGGCGCATGTACCAATGGTCGTATTGAAGACTTCCGTGCTTTCGCTTCTCTTGTTAAAGGAAAGAAGAAGGCAGATGGTGTAACTGCTTGGCTTGTACCAGGTTCATGGTTGGTTGATAAACAAATACGTGAAGAGGGAATTGATAAGATTGTTGAGGCTGCCGGCTTCGAAATCCGTCAGCCTGGATGCTCTGCCTGCCTGGCAATGAACGATGATAAGATTCCTGCAGGCAAGTACTCTGTAAGTACATCCAACCGTAACTTCGAGGGTCGTCAGGGACCAGGTTCCCGCACCATTCTTGCCAGTCCATACGTAGCAGCTGCTGCCGCTATTACAGGTAAGATTACCGACCCAAGAGAGTTTATGTAATGTTAAGTGTTCAATGTTAAATGTTAAATTGAAATGAAACAGAAATTCAATGTAATTACATCAAGCTGCATTCCTCTTCCTTTGGAGAATGTAGATACAGACCAGATCATCCCAGCCCGTTTCCTCAAGGCCATCGATAAAGAGGGCATGGGCGACAACCTCTTCCGCGACTGGCGCTACAATGCCGACGGAACTCCAAAGCCAGACTTCGTGATGAACGACCCATCTTACAGTGGTGTCATCCTCGTAGCTGGCAAGAACTTCGGTTCCGGTTCTTCCCGTGAGCATGCTGCCTGGGCTATCGCAGGTGCAGGCTTCCGTGTAGTCATCAGTTCTTTCTTTGCTGATATCCACAAGAACAACGAGTTGAACAACCTCGTATTGCCAGTAGTAGTAAGCGAGGAATTCCTGAAGGAACTCTTCGAGAGCATCGACAAGGATCACAAGACAGAGGTGAAGGTAGATCTTCCTAACCAGACCGTGACCAATCTTGCTACCGGCAAGAGCGAGCACTTCGAAATCAACGGCTACAAGAAACACTGTTTGGAGAATGGTTTGGACGATGTAGACTTCCTCGTTCAGAACCGCGACAAGGTTGAGGCTTGGGAAGCTAAAAACAAGTAATTATGAACGTTAACGCAAAGAGAGATAATTCCCGCATCAAGGAGATTGAGATCATGGACTGCACGCTGCGCGACGGCGAGCAGACCAATGGTGTCAGTTTTCTTCCTCACGAGAAGTTGATGATAGCAAGAATGCTGTTGCACGACATCAATGTAGATCGTATTGAGGTGGCTTCAGCGCGTGTGTCAGAAGGTGAAAAGGATGCTGTCGCTCGAATTTGCCGTTATGCTAAGACTATAGGTAAACTGGATTCCGTTGAGGTATTGGGATTCGTGGATAACAACAAGAGTGTGGATTGGATTGCTGAATGCGGCGGTCATGTCATCAACCTCTTGGCTAAGGGTAGCTACAAGCACTGCACCCAGCAACTCAAGATGTCGCCTGAGGAGCATCTCGCTCATATTAAGCAGACCATCGACTATGCTTTGAGCAAGGGATTCACCGTGAATCTCTATTTGGAGGACTGGTCGAGCGGTATGCGTGACAGTCGTGACTATCTCTTCATGATGATGGATGAGTTGGTAAAACTGCCTATCAAGCGCTTCCTTCTTCCTGATACGTTGGGTATTCTGAACCCATTGCAGTGTGTGGAGTATATGCGCCAGATGGTGCGCCGTTATCCGAATTCTCACTTCGACTTCCATGCCCATAACGACTACGATCTGGCTGTGAGCAACTCGCTGGCTGCCGTATTGAGCGGCGCCAAGGGTCTTCACGTTACCGTGAATGGTCTGGGTGAGCGTTGTGGCAATGCACCATTGGCAAGTGTTCAGGTGATTCTGAAAGACATGTTCGAGGCAAAGACCAATATTAAGGAAGACCGTCTGAACGATATTTCCCGATTGGTTGAAGGATATAGTGGCATTGCCGTGGCTCCGAATACTCCGGTAGTAGGAGACAACGTCTTTACCCAGGTAGCTGGTGTGCATGCCGATGGTGACAACAAGGACAAGCTTTATTGCAACGACCTGGTACCTGAGCGTTTCGGCAGACATCGTGAGTATGCGTTGGGTAAGAACTCTGGTAAGGCGAATATCGTGCAGAACCTCAATGAACTGGGATTGGAACTGACGCCTGAGCAGACCAAGGCGGTGACCAAGCGAATCACAGAACTCGGTGACCGCAAGGAACTGGTAACCCAGGACGACCTGCCATACATCGTGAGTGATGTTTTGAAGCATGGAGCTCCAGAGGATAAGGTGAAACTGGTAAGTTACATGGTATCAACCTCATACGGTTTGAAGCCTATCGCCAGCGTGAAGGTAGAAATAGAGGGTAAGGAGTATGAAGACCGTAGCTCTGGTGATGGTCAGTATGATGCCTTCGTGAAAGCCCTCCGCAATATCTACAAGGTGAAGCTCGGCAAAACCTTCCCTAAGCTCGACAACTATCAGGTAACCATCCCACCTGGTGGTCGTACCGATGCCCTCGTTCAGACCGTCATTACCTGGCGTGAAGGTGACCGTATCTGGCGCACCCGAGGCTTGGATGCTGACCAGACAGAAGCAGCTATCAAGGCAACGCTGAAGATGATTAATATGTATGAGGCAGATAAGAGCGACGAACAGGCTGTATCGCCTCGAAATCTGGATATGGAATAATATCTCCGAAGATTACGAAATTATCTCCGAAGATTATGAAAATATCTCCGAAGATTACAGAATTATCTCCGAAGGTTATAAACGATAAAACAATTAAAAAATCAAATAAGATGAAATTAAACATTGCAGTTCTCGCCGGTGATGGTATCGGACCAGAGATTATGAAGCAGGGCGTGGCAGTTATGCAGGCCATTGCAGAGAAGTTCAACCACGAGTTTACTTACAACGAGGCTATCTGCGGCGCTCACGCTATCGACGAGGTAGGTGATCCATTCCCAGAGGAGACCTTCAAAACTTGTATGGATGCTGATGCTGTACTCTTCGCAGCCGTTGGTGACCCACGTTTCGACAACAACCCTACAGCCAAGGTTCGTCCTGAGCAGGGCTTGCTCGCTATGCGTAAGAAGTTGGGCCTCTTCGCCAATGTTCGCCCAGTAGCCACATTCGATTGTCTGCTCCACAAGTCACCATTGAAGGATGAACTCCTGAAGGGTGCTGACTTCGTAGTTATCCGCGAGTTGACTGGCGGTATGTACTTCGGTGAGAAGTATCAGGATAACGATAAGGCATACGATACAGATATCTATACCCGTCCTGAGATTGAGCGCATCCTGAAGGTAGCTTTCGAGTTTGCCATGAAGCGCAACAAGCACTTGACAGTAGTAGATAAGGCAAACGTATTGGCATCTTCTCGTCTCTGGCGTCAGATTGCCAAGGAGATGGAGCCACAGTATCCTGAGGTAAACACCGATTATATGTTCATCGACAACGCTTCTATGCGCGTATTGACTGAGCCTACATTCTTCGATGTTATCGTTACAGAGAATACCTTCGGTGATATCCTGACCGATGAGACTTCTTGCATCACCGGTTCTATGGGCTTGCAGCCATCTAGCTCTCTCGGTGAGCACACACCATTGTTCGAGCCTGTTCATGGTTCATGGCCACAGGCAGCTGGCAAGAACCTGGCTAACCCTGTAGCTCAGATTCTTTCTGCAGCTATGTTGTTGGAGCACTTCGGCTTGAACGAGGAGGGCGCCTTGATCCGCAAGGCTGTAGATGCTTCTCTCGATGCCAATGTCCGCACACCTGAAATTCAGGTTGAGGGTGGTGCTCAGTATGGCACAACTGAGGTTGGCGCATGGATCGTTAACTGGATTAAAAATGCTTAATCTGTGAATGGATTTTTCGGCGCTGGGTGAATTTTCTATCCAGATGCTTTCTTGATAAAAGCCTTAAGAGGAATGTTTCTTTCTCTTAAGGCTTTTCTTGTTGATTGTCCTGTCTTTCTGAAATTTAGTTCTTTTTGTAAACTCAAATAAGTTTTATAGTTTTTTATTTGGCAGTTTGCAAAAGTCTTCTTAACTTTGCACCATGAAAAGTTTTTATACATTATTATTGGCATCAATGGTTTCTTTGTCTGTATCTGCGCAGAACGTAGATGCCGACAAGGCACGTGCTGCTCAGAATAAAACCTTGCGCGATTCACTCTCCAAGGCTACAGAAGTGCTTGCATATCATCCCGACAGTATCAATCTGCGACTGAAAAAGGCTGCTTGGAATATCCAGCTGGAGCAGTGGCAATATGCCAAGGATGATCTTGATAAGGTACTCTTTCTGAACAATACCAATATCGCTGGTTTGTTCTATCGTGCCTTTGTCAATGAGAAGTTGCTCCGTTATAATTTTGCGCGTCTAGATTATCAGAATCTTCTGGTACTTGTTCCTGGCAACTTCCAGGCGCAACTCGGTCTGGCTTTGCTCAATGAGAAAGATAAGCATTATACCGAGGCTTACGATGGCATTAACAGTCTGATAGAGCAGTACCCTGACAGTGCGATGGCTTATTCTGCAAGAGGTGGCATGGAGAAGGAGAGGGGTATGCTTGAGCTGGCAGAGTTTGATTACGCCAAGGCGATGGAGTTGGATGCCGGTAATGAGGATTTTGCTTTCAATCATGTGGACATTCTGATTCTGCTTGGAAGAAAGGACGAAGCCTATCGTGATTTGAAGAAACTGCTCGATGCCGGTTGTCAGCCTGGCAGGTTGCAAGGTTTCTATGCAAGGTTGAAAAAGAAGAAAAAGTAGTATTTGAGAGTTATAAAAAAGAGTTTTTAAAGATAATAAGACAAGAATGCATAAAATTATTCCCTATATCCTGGCTGCCTGTTGTCTCTGTATGGTGGCATCCTGCGATACCGTCTTCGATGTTCATCCGTATGATGTGCAAATCGACGGCGATAGAAATCTGAATGTTACCAATATTCAGAAGATTGAGGCTGCAGTAAAGTCGAAAGATACAATCCGTTTTGCTATGATCAGCGATTCACACCAGTGGTTGGATGATTTGAAGAGTGAGGTTAATGATATCAATCGCCGCAGTGATTCCCTCGATTTCGTGATTCATTGTGGAGACCTTACCGACTTTGGTGCTACCCGTGAGTTTCAGTTGACCCGTGACCATCTTCAGAAGTTGAAGATACCTTTCGTGGCTCTGCTGGGTAATCATGACTGTTTGGGAACAGGTAACCAGGCTTATGAGAAAATCTTTGGTAATCCGGATTTCAGTTTTATTGCCGGCAAGGTAAAGTTTGTTTGCCTCAATACCAATGCCATAGAGTTCGACTATTCCCGCCCTGTACCTAATTTCGATTTCATGGAAGAGCAGGTTAAGGCAGATGCAGATGACTTTTCGCGTACCGTTGTCTGTATGCATGCTGCCCCTTATTCAGAGCAGTTTAATAATAATGTAGCTAAGGTCTTCAATTTTTATACGCATCAATTCCCAGGTTTGATGTGCTGTCTTTACGGTCATGGTCATCATACCGAGCAAAATGACATTTATGGCGATGGCATCATCTATTATCAGGTGGCTAATGCCGCTAAGCATCAATACTATATATTCACCATTACTCCAACAGATTATCGTTATGAAATTATTGAGTTTTAAGCATATATTCATTCTGGGAGCTTTGCTTGCTGCAGGTTCTGTACAGGTTCATGCTGCCGATGAGGTTACCGGGAAAAGTGAGGAGTTGGAACTGACGGATAGTATTGTTCATGATACTCTGGTGTTGGCGGATGGCAAACTGACCCGATATGACCGCCGCGTCATGCGCTACCGTAAGCATTGGGATTTGCTGATACCTACTAGTGGCATCATTCAGACCTGTGGCAATATGGGTATCATTTCGCTGGGTATCGGATGGGAATATGGTAAGCGCCGCCAGTGGGAAACGCAGCTCTTGTTTGGCTACATCCCGAAGTTCAGTTCTGACGATGAGAAGTTAACCATGACGCTCAAGGAGAATTTCATTCCTTGGCGTTGCAATATCGGTAAGGGCTGGTGGTTTGAACCGCTGGAGTGCAGCCTGTATTTCAATACGGTGTTCGGACATGATTTCTGGACTAAGCAGCCTACCAAGTATGAAAGCGGCTACTATCCGTTCTCTACCAGAGTCCGTCCTAATATCGCCTTGGGTGAACGTTTTAAGTATGATATTCCGCACAATAAACGTAAGCGTATCAAGAGTATTACGTTCTTCTATGAGTTGGGTACAACGGATATCTACTTTATGCGTTTCTACCGTAACGGCAATGCCGGTTTCTGGGATGTCTTCGGCCTCTCTATCGGTGCCAAAGTGCAGTACCTTTAAATCAAGAACAGGTTGATGAGTTTGCTTACTCTGATGATATCTTCATCGTTGAGCGATGAGTTGCAAGGCAGACTCAGTTCTTCGTCAGCTATTCTCTTGGCTATCGGAAATTCCAGATGATTCATTTCCGGATAGCATGGCTGCAGATAGGGTGGGCGGAAGTAATGAATCTTTGTGCCGACCCCATTCTCTGCCAGAAATGCTTTCAGTTGGTCTCGCTTCGGGGTAAGGAAAGGGAAGACGTGGAAAACATTTTCATGAGCAGGAGAGATGAGTTTCGCAGCGATGCATCTGTCTTTGATGCTGTCATCCAGATGCTCCAGATATAGCTGTACCTGTCTGTATCTCGCTTTCTGTTCGTTCTCAGGATATTGCAGTTTCACATTCAGTACCGCAGCCTGAATCTCATCCATGCGCGAGTTGACGCCCTGGTATCTGAAGATGCCGTCTTTTATCTTTCCATATTCGTGTAGTGACATGATGGCTTCCGCCAATTCCCTGTTATTGGTAGTTACAGCTCCCGCATCTCCCAATGCTCCCAGATTCTTGCTAGGATAAAAACTGTGGGCAGCAGCATCCGAAAGATTTCCGGTATATCTTCTTTTTGATGGTTTTTCAGAAGAATCAGATAGAGTAGTGGAGCATCCGAATCCCTGCGCATTGTCTTCGAAAAGCAAGAGATGATGCTTCTTGCAGATTTCAGCAATCTTTGGAGTCCATGCCAGTTTGCCATAGAGATGAACAATCATGATGGCTTTGGTCTTCGGTGTAATTCGGGCTTCTATCAGTTGGTCATCTATCTGTAATGTATCGATATTGGCATCCACCAATACAGGTGTCAGTCCTACGCTGCTGATGGCAAGTACGGTAGCGAAATAAGTGTTGGCAGGCACGATTACCTCATCACCTTTCTGCAACTTTCCGATAGCCAGTTCCCCCATCAGTATCAGTTTGAGCGCATCCGTCCCGTTAGCGCAGCTGATGCAGTATTCTGTACCGATAAACTGTGCATACGATTTCTCAAACCTTTTTACGGCTTCACCTTGCAGATACCATCCGCTGTTGACCACCTTGTTGATAGCATCCTTTATCTCCTTCTCGTAAGGCTCATTGATAGCCTTCAGGTTGAGATAAGGAATCTTCTTAACTTCTGTTTCCATTGTTTCTTCTGTGATGATTTATACAAGTGATAAGACTTGTTTCTATAAATAAAAACGGATGTTTTGCGGTATTTATTGTATGGGGAGCTATAAAAAAGACAAGAGCAGCTATCTTCTCAGACAACTGCTCTACATTCAATAGGTATTAGTTTTCTTTAAGGTAAAAAGATTGTATTCAGGATAACGTTTGCAAAGGTACTAAAAAAAAATGAAACAAAAAAATAAAATGGCAACAAATTTACCATCAACTTAAAAAAAAGTTTTAAAACCCTTTGCGGAGTCTTTTCTATTTGTACAAGGAAACAGATTTTTATATAAATAATGCCAAATAAAAAGCTGTGAAATAAAAAAATGTTACAAAACCGTCTTTTTCCCTTTCACAGCGTTCGATGTCTAAAATCTTTCGTCAAACAGGATGTTCATCATTGTTTTGATTCGATATGCGCTCTATAAAAATGGTTACCATCAATATATAGTCAATATGCTATGTTGGGTATGATTCTTCCCAACAGTTAGATAAGGTGTCTTCCAGCTCCAAATTCTTCTGCAACTTGCTATTATCGGATATATTTTTTAGCCTTTATCGTTTAAAAGATTTTAAAAAACGGTAATTATCGTTTACGAGTTCCCACTAGTGGGAACTCTCATTTATTTTATTTTTTGTATCTTTGCACCGTGTGACACAGATTAGAACCTTATTACCTACTTTGGAGGCGTCGCGACAAAAACAGTAATGTACGGATCTCTACTTCCGAAAGCCAACGGAGGCGGAGACAGGAGAGTTTATGCCCATAGCAAGAGAGCTATACAGCGCATTCTCAGCTCTGTGTTCCCTGTCACCTCTGTCACCCTGTCACCCAGAAGTCGGTTGTTTCCGAGACGGAAATCAAAGACTTACGATGCAAAAGTCAGTTACTTACGATATGAAAGTCAGGGACTTATGATGCAAAAGTCAGTAGCTTACGATGTATAAGTAGCTACTCATTAAAATATTTTGCCAAACATGATATTCGTCATAGTTTTGAACAGAATCTTAGCATCAAACCACCAGGATCTGTGTTCCAGGTAGTAGAGGTCAAGACTCAATCTTCTCAACATCTTTGGCATCGTATCCGTATATCCGTTATACAGGGTGGCATAAGAAGTCACTCCTGGACGAATTTGGTAAAGAAAACGATATCGAGGATCATGTACCATAATCTGGTCGATATAAAATTTGCGTTCTGGACGTGGACCAATAAACGCCATGTCGCCCTTGGCTACGTTCCACAATTGTGGCAGTTCATCTAGATGATGTCTTCTTAGAAAAGCTCCAATGCGTGTCATGCGAGTTTCTCGTTCATGTTGGAAGAGTTGAGGACCATCTTTTTCTGCATCCACTTTCATACTTCTGAATTTATATATGTAGAAAGGTTTGCCGAATCGGCCGATTCTTTCTTGTTTAAAGATAGCAGGTCCATTATCTTCTCTTTTTACGAGAAAATAGCACACAGCAAATAGAGGTGAGAAAACTATTAAGCCAAAGATAGCTAATAGAAAGTCTCCCGCCCGTTTTACATTTCTTTCAAATTCTGTCATGCCATCAGCAATGAAACGTTCGTCAGCTACGTTATCATTTAATTCTATTTCGAATGGAATGTTCGTAGACTTATTTAGTTGCGCTCTATTCATTTGTTCTATTATGTTTTATTATAAAACGTTTAGAGTGCTCATATATTGTCTAGAGTCTAGTTTTCTTTTTAGAATTTTGCAACTATAGCTTGGTAGAAACAGCAGAAAGAAGTATAAGTATGCTTTCAGTGTGCTGAATTTCAGTATGGTTTCGTATACAGCTACGTTGTAGTGAATGAGTTGCATCTTTTTCCTGGAAACTGAATTCTTTCTTACACAATAGTAGGCTAGAGGCTTTTTAGTATAAGCGTAGCATATTTTGCATTGTTGAAGAATCTGAATAAACAAAGCCCAATCCTGTCTTTTGCGGATGGTAGGCATATAGTATTTCTTTCCCAAAGCTTTTGTATCATAGATAGCTGTGAGACATCCGATTTTATTGTCACGTTTTATCATTTTATACGTGATGCGGCGTGGCGGAATATTGATACCTGTGGTCTCATAGTTAGAATTGCATATAAGATAAGTTGCACAGCAGAGAGCGCACTTCTTTTCTGACATGTAATTGATTTGGATTTCCAGTTTCTCTGGAATCCATCTGTCGTCGCAATCACAGAATGCGATGTATCTTCCTTCTGCTCTTTTGATACATGCGTTTCGGGCATATCCCGGTCCATGGTTTTCTGAGAGTAGTTCTATTTTTACTCTCTTGTCTGCTTGGGCAAATTCCTTCAGAATCTTAATGGTATCTTCATCAGTAGATGCATCGTCAGTTATAATAAGCTCCAAATTATCGTATGTTTGTCTCAGTATACATTGAATGCTGTCAGCAAGAAATTTGCCGGCATTATAAGTAGGCATGATGACTGATACTAAGTCTTCTTTCATTTTATATTTACCTATTTTTTTCATATTCTAACTTTATTAGATAACGTTCTCCTTTGCTTTTTATTGTGTTTCGCATGCCCGATATCTGTTCTGAATTTAAATGGTAGAGAAATAAGTGCTTAATAGGAACGTATATAATAGTTGATTTTCAATTTTATAGGATTTAAAACAATATCAAAAAATACTAATTTTTATTGAATAGACCAACTATATTTGTATGTTTTAAATAAAAAACGTATATTTGCATTGATTTAGAATCAAATTTTGTTTTGGAAAATAAAGCACGTTTTAAAAAGCATATTAGATATGCTTTTAGAATTCTCCATATAGATAACATGCCTCATGTTATGAAATATGGTTTGGTACATAATGATTCACCTTTTGCAAGTGATAGTTTTGTGCCAATAGGGGATATGTCTGTGATGGATGCCCGTTCAACGAAGCAACTGCCAGATGGGTCTTTCCTTTCTGAATATATTCCTTTCTATTTTGGTCCCAGGTCACCCATGTTATATAATATTCAGATAAGTGAAAAAATAACTGTAAATATGATACAAAGGAAAGTGTTTGAAACTCGATCCTTTAACTATGTGTTACTTCATAAACAAGACACAAAAATGTACCAAGCTTTTTTATTGATACTAAAAAGAATATGTAATATATAGGCAATATGAAAAAAAGTTTGTTGATGTTTTTATTCTTTTGGGTTTTGTTTTTGGGTGGGGACTCATTTCAGACGCAGGCAAAGAAAAAAACAAAAGATAGCTATAAACTTGTTTTTTGTGATGAGTTTAATCTCTCTGATGGGGCTCAACCTGATACAGCAATATGGAGTCGCTGTCAACGATATAATAGTCAATGGAATCGTTGGGTCAGCGATTCTAAAGATGTTATATATATAAAAAGAGGAAAACTAGTGTGTCGTGCAATTCCTAACTCGAACGAAAAAGGAGATACGGCAAAGATGCTAACTGGAGCTATATGGACAAGAAATAAATATGCTTTTCAGTATGGACGCTTGTTGGTGAGAATGAAGACAAACGTCATAACGGGCAATTTTCCTGCAGCCTGGCTTGGAAGACAGCAGAAAGATGGAAACAAGGCTCCGTATGGTGAAATTGATGTTGTGGAGATGTTTGGAAGTAAGCAAGAATCTAACCATAATATACATACTCAATATACTTTGGATAATCCCAAGCATGGACTTAGAACCAGTTTCAAACATGATGTGGATGTAACTAAATGGCATGTGTATGGCATAGAGTGGACTCCTAAATATGTAAAATGGCTCGTTGATGGACGACTGGTGGGAATCTATTATAAGTCTTCTGATAAAGAACTGCTTAAAAAGCACCAGTGGACTTTTGATGATAAGTTCTTTATTCTCCTCAACCAGAGCGTAGGAACTGGAGCTCATGGTATGATTCCAGACATAACTAAGACATACGAAACAAAATTTGATTGGATAAGAGTTTATCAAAAGAAATAGATATGGAAGGTATAAAAAACATTTTGGCTGCAATATTGGTGAATTTTCCAGTTGCAGTTGTGAAGATGCGCTATTTGATGAGATTCAAGCGACTGCCAAATCTTAAGAATCCTCACGATTTGAATGAAAAAATCTTGTATCAGAAGCTATATACAGATACAACGTTGTGGAGTCGATTGGCAGACAAGGTATTGGTTAGAGACTATGTTAAGGACTGTGGCTTGGAAAGTATACTAACCAATTTATATGCAGTATGGGACAAGGCTACAGATATTTGTTTTGATGAGCTTCCTGATGCTTTCATGCTGAAGTCTAACAATGGCGACGGAAAAGGAACTAATATTGCGATTTTTGACAAGAAAAGATTGTCGGCATCTGACATAAAGTCTTTAAAGGATACAGCCGCAGGCTGGTTGGAGCAAAAGAATATTGGGGCTTTGTCTGCAGAGCCTCATTATAATTCCATCAAACCTCTTGTGTTTGCAGAGGAATTGTTGCCTATTCCAAAAGGAGAAAAGTCTATAGTGGACTATAAGCTTTGGTGCTTTAATGGAGAACCTTATGCTTTTTTGGTTATATCTAACCGTAAGAGTGGAGGAGAGGCTGAAATTGCATGTTATGATTTGGATTGGAAGGATCGTTCCGACTTGCTTGCAATAACTAAGCATTATAATATTAGAAAAAGTGGTTTGAAACGTCCGGAGAATTTGGAATCTATGATAGAGTATGCCAAAATACTAGCAAAGCCTTTCTCGCAGGTTAGAGTAGATTTCTATGATATAGAAGGCAAAATCTATTTTGGGGAACTTACCTTTACTTCGCTGGGAGGTATGATGAATTATTTCACGCAGGAAGCTTTGAATGATATGGGAGAAAAAATAAATCTTTCCTATGCGAAGCATTAGTAACGTATTAATTTCAAAGAGAGAAGGATGTTATTTATTTTAAGTGATGTCCTTCTCTCTTTGAAAGCATGATTATCTGCTTCTGTTCTGCCTTCTTTTTGAAATCTTTTATGCTAAAAGGCTAGGTCTTTTTCTAAATTTCAAAAGTAAAATTAATGTTGTTGTATAAATTTGTTGTAAAAAGTACCTGCTATTCTACTTAGATAAAATAGGGGATCGTTATGAGTAAGATGCCTCAAGTACATGCCTGTATATTTGGAACTTTGAGACAGAAATTCATATATCTTGGTCACGATGCTGATTTTATGTCTTCCTGCAGAATTATTTCTCTTTCTGATGTAGTATATGCAACTAGGTGCGGCCACTTTCACGTGTTTGACCTTCCAGGATATTCCATACATAAATATGGAGTCTTCACCACGTTTGATATTTGTGTCGAAACGTTGTCCGTTAATACATTTTTTAGGAAGCAGCTTGCAACATGCAGATGAGAAAAAACTGCGATTGGAATAGCGGCTTGATTCCTTTTCCGGTTGATAGTTTCTGTAAGCACGACTCAGAAAATGCTGTTCATATTCTTCTCCTGTTTCCTTATCCACTGCTTTTACATTGGCTTCAACAATTCCGTCGTCACATGTTTTAGAAAGCAACTCCGTTAGATAGTTGTCTGATACCCAGTCATCATCATCGATGAAACAGATATAGCTACCTTGGGCTTTTTCCATTCCATGATTTCTTGCTCTTGATACACCATTAGGGGTTGAGTAAAGCAGTGTGCTGGCAAAGGAGTATTTTGGTAGTTTTTTACGAATCAAGCTTTCATAAGGTTCTCTTTCACCATTGAGCACGAGGATTACCTCAAACTCATCCTTTGATAAAGTTTGATTCTCAAGACTTCCTAAACACTCCCAAAGATAGTCCTTGGGAGCGTATGTTGGTATAATAACACTTATTTTAGTTGCCATAACTGTTACTTATTTTGCATATTCAACTTCAATACCTCCTATCTCTGCTGCGATCTGTGAATAAGAAGAACCTACGCTTCCTATAATCTTATTGGTCTTGCTAAGACAGAATAAGTCTAACACTGCAAATTTCATTCCTTCCAAGGAATTGCGGTCTGTATCATCCATCAGGGTAATGATGCGGTTCGGATACTTTGATTTCAGACTTTCCTTTACTTCATCATCATCGCTGGCTACATAGAACTTGGTATTGGCTTTCTTCTTGATTTCCGCATTCATCATGTTGGTAAAGTTCTCTAATGGAGAGGATTGAATGGAAACCACATTGTCTGTTCTGCGGATATGTACACCGATAGTTCGCTCAGAAAAGCCAGCCACTACCTCGTCTATTCTGCGCTGGATATCATCCTGTGGGATGAACATCCCCTGGATGGTATATTTTGTACACATCGGATAGCACGAGATGAGAAGGAGCGAGCGTGAATAGCTCATTTTCAATTTGCTGTATATCTCGCCATCTCGGTAGATACTGAAGTTGAACACGATTTTCTCAAACATTGTTTTCAGCAGGGGCCATCTTACCAGGTAGTCCTTGTTGCCATTGATGTTGTATAGCCATTGCTTGTTCTCTACCAGTTTCACGTCTTCTTGTGGAATTGGTTTGAAAAGTTCACAATGATAGCTTTTTGCCACAGCCACTCCTGTGGCAATGGCACGTAAGCGATTACAAAGTCCTCCTGTTGGTATGATTTTAACTTCCATGTTTCGTTATCGATGTAGTTATTCTTTTATTTCTTAATTGTATTTCTGATGGCATCCAGGAAACCATGACCATACTTGGTGTCTGGTTCCACGTAGTTGCCTTCACCCCATTCGTTCCATGAGCGGAGGAAGAGAATCTTTCTCTGCTCTGGCTTGTTCTTGATGAGCTGCAGTGCATCTTCTATATGATGCTCGAAGTTTTCAGGAGTTGCATTCACGTAGATGCCTTCATGCTTACCGGCTCTTGGTGTACGGTCCCACTGTGGGAAAAGGGTAGGGAACACGTTGTCCCAATTGTCTTCTGGTGAAAAGAAATGCTTCATCACCTTAGGATAATCATACTTCAGTGCCGGCATGAAAGGGAATGCCTTCTGCATCGCTTTTCTTGCAATACGCCAATACTTTCCCTGATACATCATCTCGGCTCTACCTTTTCCCATCGGGTTGATGCCATCGAAACCTAATTCCAGGAATGAGTTATAGATGTCTGCACTGCTTTCAAGGTTTGGCATCACACGGCTAATGGTGCCATCTTCGTTTCTCTTGACCGTTGTTGTAGAAGCACACATAGCAACAAAGAAGATGTCTTTCAATCCATTCTCCTTTGCCATCTTTCTCCAGAGTTCCATGAAGTGGCGAACATCCTTGAAATGATATGGATCGAAAATCAAAAACAGTGGCTTACCATCTACGGTGATGTAACGGTGGTCTTTAAATGCCTTGAGCACATAGTTGAAATGGGCGATGTAATCTTCATCGCCAGGATACAATTGCTCACAGATCATCTGGTTGCCACCTTTGTTCTTCCATGTATTTGTTTTCCAATCATGGTTTGCCCATGCCAGACAAAATGGAAAATCAGGTTTGCCAGAATTGAGAACCTCATCGAATGGTCGCTGCAACAGGCGTTTGCCGTAGCCCATCCAGTAATGCCAGTAGCAGAATCCCTCTACGCCAGCTTCCCGTGCCAACTGTGCCTGCTGTTCGCGTGTTTCTGGCAATCGAAGATCATAAAAACCTAAATCGGCTGGTATTCTTGGCTGATAGTGTCCACGAAATACAGGACGGGCTTTGGCTACGTTGGTCCATTCCGTAAATCCTGGTCCCCAGACATTGTCGTTTTCAGGGATTGGGTGAAACTGCGGCAAATAATATGCTATAACTCTTGCTTCCATTATGTTGTTTTCTATTATATATTATTTCAAATTAATTAAACTCTTATTTAAAAACATCTTTCTGTTTGTTGGCAAATAATAATTTATCCAATCTTCCATAGGAATGGGAATTCAATGTAACCTAAACCATAATTTAATATGATGAGTGAGATTAAGGATACTATTGAAATGCCAATCCATTTTTGTTTGATGGTGTAGCAGATGTTGGTGTAAAGTATTACGTTGACGATACTAAACAGATAGCATACACGTTGAGCCATTACTGGCAAAATTGCAAATGTAGCAAAGCAGAATAATCCTAGCGTGAATATTTTCATCATGACTACAAAATATTTGTTAAACTTTATAATAGTATCATGAAAGTATAACAGATAATAATATAGCAAGACAGAAAACATCTGCATTGGACTGAATACATTTATTGATACTGTTAATAAGCCTTTTTCTACTCCTTTTTGATATAGAGCAAGCTTGTCTCCAATGTAAGGAAGATTCGTGCTGACAATGAAGTTTGCACCTGTAAAATAAAAGAGATAACTTAAAGGGATGAGACTACCCCATATAATTTTCTCTTTCTTAGTCATGGGCTTGTTGCTTAAAAATATCAGCGGTAAAAACAGAAGTCCAGATATATGGAAAAAAGAACCTATCAGCAGAATGGTTAATGCTAATTTCTTCTTGCCCTCTGCTATTGGCTTTATAGCCAAAAGGAGGCAACCGGACAATATTCCTGTACGAATTTGTGTAACTTCATGCAGCTCATAATAGTAAGCCATATAGACGACTATCGGCAAAAACCACATTGTAGAGTATTTCCTGAATCCTACAAATTTGAGTGTTAATCCCCAGAATGCATAAAACAAAAACAAAATATGTACATCATCAGTGATGAGGTTCAGTATCATAGACAATAGAATATATGAGTATTCTATATTCTCTTGTCGTCCGGAACTAAAGTAGTTTCGGTAGGTTTCCTCATAATTCAGAGAATCTGGATCGATGCCCACTTCGCGTAAACCAGCCAATAAGATAAGTGACATACCTATCAGCAGATATAATGGAAGTTTGTATTTACCAAGATACTCTTCCGTATACGACAATATGACTGCGATAAAGAATATTGCTATGATTATATAACCCATATAGCTTTATTTTTTTATTTTTTTCTATTTACTAAATCTTTGATGAGACTCCGTTCTTTTTTTGAAATTCCAACTGCATATAGTAGGATTGATATGCTTATAGCAGAAACGGCAAACGATAAGAGGAGCTGAAGGATCCTGTTTACGTGCAATGCCTCTATGCAATATACTATCAGCGTGGTTATCGAAATAATCAGAATGCCCGGTAATACCAGTCTCGCCAGATATTTACTGGCGGTTAAATCTGAAATACTTGTTTGCAGCATCAGTAATCGGATGATATGTGCCAGAATGCAAAGTCCAATCATTGTGACGAATACATAGTATGATGGCATGCCTAACTTGAATAAGACCCAACTGACAGGCAGGCATAGTATCGTCATGCTTTCAACATACATGCTGTATTTGCGAATGTTGCCTGTTGCCTGTATAATAGTCGTTATTGGATTATGTAACGCCAGACATATTGTGTAAAACGCATAGAGCCGGGCAAACAAGATCATGGTAGGTGTACATTCTCCTAACCAAAGTGTGAGCAACGTCTCTGCTTCGAAGATGAATGGGATGAGAACCATCGACAGCAAATAGAGTATTGCCTTGCTGCTAGCAAAAAAAAGCTGCTCTAGATATCCATTCTCGTTCGACGAATATGCTTTGATCATCGCAGGTCGGAAAGCAATGACCACACTATTGGTAAGCGTGTTGATGGCATTGTATATCTGATTGGCGATTCCAAAGGCTGCATTGATGATTGGTCCGAAGAACACATTCAGAATAATGGTACTTCCCTGGGTCATGCCTACTCCTGCCAAAGCTCCATAGAATGACCAGCCGGAGAAAGAGAAAAGTTCCTTGTAGAGAGTCTTCTTCTTTACGATGGTATATTTACATTCCGGATACTTTCTTCTAGCAATGATAATGTAAAGCAACATAACCATGAATGCTTCGAGCATTAATGCTGCTCCATAATACACCAAATCGTCTCCACCTGTCATGCCGATGTAATAGGCAATGAGAAGTTTGACGATACAGTCGATAGTAGAAATCAGTGCATAATAGCCCATATTCTCATTGGCAAAGACTGCACCGATGAATGGTATCTGCAGGAGGGTGAATATGAAAGAAAACAGGGAAAACTGAAGAATCCATTGTGCCGCTTCCATACGTTCCACAGGAATGGTGAGTTGTGTAGATATCAACCAGGGACCAACAATCTCAAATAGGACTAACAGAACGAGAGCTATCATCACGACTATGTTGAGGCTCACGGAGAAAATCTCCTTTAATCTGTCTGATTCTCCTTTACCCATTGCGAATGAATAAAAGCGTTGGGTGGATAGGGCAAGTACACTGCTAATGCAGGTGCTTGCAGTCACCACGCCTGCCACGGCATTGAAGATGCCGTAGTCTTCTGTGCCAAGTCCTGCCAATACCCAACGTACCGTATAGAGATTGACGAAGGTGAGAATAAGCATTCTTGCGAATAGCACCAATGTATTGGATGCTATTCGCTTAGAACGGTTTTGTATGTCTTTGCAATTTGCATACATATTTAATCGATTTCTCCAAATATAACTTTTCTAATAGAAAAAAATGTAATAATCATGAAGGTCAAAAAAGTCATTCCAATTACAAACAACATTCTTTTTGGACCTGCGGGTTTTAAAGGTACGGAGGCACTTTGTAGCGTTGTAAAAGCTGGTGTTTGAAGTGTTAATTTTGCACGAGCTTGCTGAACTTGAGCTTGTAATGCAGTATAATTATTATAGAGTAACTGCATTTCATTTTCCAAGTCATTTTCTTTCAATTTATAGGATTCCAATATGATGTCATTGTTGGCATCAGCATAGCTACCATATGTCTGTCTAACCTTTTCATATTTGCTTTTTGCTTCAGAGCAGAGTTTTTGATAGTACTCTAAATCTTTGCGTGCTTTACTTGTACGGTAATCTGTGATGAACTGTTGTAATCTGTTTTGTACTGTATCTGTTAATGTTGCGCAAATAAGTGGATCTTGTGCTTCTACAGAAATAGAAATCACATAGTTTTTTTTATCTACGGTACATGATACATTATCAGCAATGGTCTTGGCTATTTGATCCTGTCTTTTGGTTAGTCTGAAAGGATTTACTTTGCTGCTAGTCCTGTTTGTTGTATCTTTTGTTGCAAACAATATTTTTATACTTTTAATCGTTTTAGTCCACCATGGATATTTTTGTTTTGTTGCAAGATAGTCATAGTAGGTGGTGTTGATGGTCCCGTCAAGTGACTTGACTTTGACATCAAATAAGCTTGTAAGGAAATCATTAGATTCAATCAAGTCTGGATACAATTCAGGGAAAATGGCATCTTCGTTAGAAGAAGAGCTACCTATGTCGAAACCAAAAGAAGAGGCAAGTTCCCCCAAGGAACCAGTACTAAAACTTGATAACTCAGGAGCAAGTTTAGCTGTGCTTTTGTAATGTCTAGGCACGCACATGATAATTAGGATAGATAAAATGAATGAGACAGGTATGCCTATAAAATAAGCTTTCCTGTTTTTTATCATTGCTTTTATGATGGCTGTTACATCAATTTGTTTAACTGAATTATTATTATCCATTTTCTTCGTTATTCTTTTGTTTACTTACTCATATTAGCAATCGTAGCAATCATAGCGGCGATGCTGCTAACTTATCCCTGTTTCCAACTCTCAACTCCTCTTGTTTTGCTGGAGAAGTTGATGCCTAGCTTGACAACTGTTCGCTTATCCATAGCGAAAGGAGCTGCATAGTTTTTGACTTCTATCTGTTGCAGAGCTTCTTCTGCACTTCCGTCTAATTTGCATTCGATGATGTAGATGTAGTCGGAAGTTTGAATGAGAACGTCCATCCTGCCATCACTTGTCGGTATTTCTACCTGTGTGTGGAATCCCATAATCTTAAAAATGAGATATAGGGCATTTTGGAAGTAAAGTTCTGCTTCGCCTGCTACCTGATAGCTGTTATCTGCAAAGAAAGCGGTAAGCCGATTCATAAATTGTTCGACATGTCCTGCTTCAACATCCTTCACAAACTCATCGACCATAAAGGCGGAACGGTCACCTGCAGAACAATATAGCGGCAGCAGAAAGTTAAGAAAACCTTCTTCCACCTCTTTGTTAGGGAAGCCTAGTAGATATTTCTTAAACCTTTCGTCATAGCCTTTGATAGTGAGATAACCACTCTGGTATATCACTGGTATCGGATTGGTTGACAGCGAGTCTACGCTGTTGATTACATCGTCTGATACTCTTTCCTTTGTCATGTCTGGCAAACGATAGTTGTGCATTTTCAGCAAGTCAACTAGAAATGTGGGTGTGCCAGTCTCAAACCAGTAGTTTTTATAGCGAAGTCTTGACAAAGTGTTCAGTACGCTGAATGGGTTATAGATGCCTACTGTATTTTCCTCGAAATGATATCCGTCGTATCTTGCCTTCAGTTTTGCTATTGTGGCTTCTTCTGTATCGCCATTAGCTTCGGCTAATTCGCTGATACCTTCCTTGAAATTCGTAAGCAGTTCCTTCTCTGTCATTCCGCAGATGCTGATATAGCGGTGGTCCATCGAGATATCCGTCAGGTTGTTGAGGTCGCTGAACACGCTAACCTTGCCAAACTTGGTTACACCGGTGAGGAATGCAAACTTGATATATCGGTCTTGTGTCTTCAATACCGAATAGAATGCTTTCAGCTGTGCACGGTGTTCAGCCTGTAACTCTGGGTCGCGCAAGGTCTGAAGTATAGGCTTGTCGTATTCATCTATAAGAATTACAACACCACATCCTTCTTTCTCTGCAGCTCGTGCTATCACACCCTTGAAACGAAGGGCCAGTGTGGCTTCAGACTCGCGGGCTCCATATTTGCTTTCCCAAGTTGTGAGGTAGTCATTAAGAACTGTGTACAGACTGTCTTTCTCTCGAAAGTTGGCTGTGTTGAGATCAATATGGAAGATAGGATATTTCTTCCAGTCTGTCTCCAAGTCATATATGGCTAAGCCCTCGAAGAGTTCCTTCTTACCCTGAAAGTATGCTTCCAAAGTAGACAGAAAGAGACTCTTTCCGAATCGGCGTGGACGACTGAGGAAATAGTATTCTCCCTCTGTCGCCAACTTGTACACGAATCGGCTCTTATCTACATACGAATATCCATTTGTACGTAGCTTTTCGAAATCTTGTATTCCTATAGGATATTTCATAAAATGACTCCTTTTTTATAGGTGCTTGATTATTCTTACTTACTCATATTAGCAATCGTAGCAATCATGGCGGCGATGCTGCTCATGCTGCTTCCCATACTCATCATTTCGGCGGTACTCATCTTGCGCTTCAGCTTAGCTGGGACGACAATCTCGCTGCCTGGCTGCACTTTGGCACCATGAGAGAGCTTGGCTACCTTGCCATTCATATAGATGATGTATGCCTTGCTCTTTAATGCATCTGAGGCAAAACCACCTGCCTGATTGATATAGTAGCTTGCCTTCTTGCCCTTTTCGTAGGCTACCGTGTTAGCAAACATTACGGCACCATTGATCTTTACCGTACCATTGTACTGAGGAATGACCAGACGGTCGCCCTCGCGCAAGATGATGTCGGCATCGCTGCCTGGGTTCGCCAGTGCTTCTGGAAGGTCGATACCTACAGGGTATTCGCTAGGTACATTGAACTTCTCTATATTGGTGCGCTCTACATCCTTAGAGGTCTGCGAGATGGCACTGGCATTGTTGCTGCTGGAGGCTAGCTGCAGAAGATTTTTCTGTATCTCTTCGCGCTGCATCTTCAATACTGCCTCCATGCGCTGCTTCTCTTGCTCGTTGGCTTTGCGGATGATGCGGGCTCCCTTGAGATATGCCTGGTCGGTAGCTCCACCTGCCTTCTTGAAGAGTTCACTCAGGCGGGCGTTGCGACGGTCTAATGTATAGAGACCGGCAAACATCACTTCACCGGTAATTGATACGTTCTGCTGCTCTACATACGCCGGACTCTGACGAATCATTACTTCATCAAATGGCATCAGCTTGAAGCCTGGAGTGCCGTCGATAACGAAGCCGTCTTTAAGAGATAAAGTGTAGGTCTTGGCGATAACGCTATCTGGACGTAAAGCCTTGGCATCCATCACTCTACGGCTTACCATTACATTAACGGTTGAAGCTTTGTCGGTCAAGCCGCCTGCCTGAAGAACGAAGTCTTCGAGGGTCTCATTGTCGGCATATTGATAGACGCCTGGATACTGCACTTCGCCACGGATGGTGAGGGTGCGCTCTACAATCTTTTCCTGTCGGGTAGGGATGAAGAGAACATCGTTTTCCTTCAATGGGATATCTGGAGTCTTGCCGTTCATGATGCCGGCAATGTCTACACTTACTACTTCGAGTGAGCGGTCTGACTTCATGCGGTGCATTACGGCACGGTTAGTGAATGCCTCCTCAGTCAATCCTTCGGCATGCTCTACCAGGGTGCGTACGCTGTTGATCTGCTCGCCCAGGTTGTACATGCCCGGACGGAATACGGCTCCTTTCACCTCTACGGTGTTGGCGTAGCGTGGCAGGATGCTGTCTACGCTGATTGAGTCGCCGTCATCGATACGGAAACTGGAGAAGTCAAACTCTTCTATATTATATACGGCACGTTCTCTGCCGGTCTTGCGGTTCAGTCTTACAGATTTCTTGTAGGCATCGCCTGTAAAACCACCGGAATACTTCAGAAGGGAATTGACACTCTCGTTCTTCTTCATTTCGTAAATCATCGGGCGCTTAACCTTTCCGGCGATGGTTACGAGACAATCGTATGGACCTACTACGATAACATCGTTGTCGGCAAGACGGACATTACCCGTCAGCTTTCCGTTTAGAATATAGTCGTAGATATCAACAACCGTTACCAGTTTGTTGTGTCTGTATACCTTGATGTTTCGCAATGTACCCAGATCGTTGGTTCCGCCAGCCATGTAGAGTGCATGGAATACGGTAGCGAAGGCTGAGAGGGTATAGGTGCCCGGAATCTTAACCTCGCCCATTACGTTTACCATGATGGTCTTGGTCTGTCCTACGGTAAGCTTGATGCGGCTTGAACGGTATCTGCTGCCCACGGTATTGCGCAGGCGGGCATTAGCCTGAGCTACGGTCAAGCCTGAAACGCTGACCGGTCCATAACCCTCGATGGTTACTTCACCATCTGGCGAAACGGTGCTCTCGATGGTTTTCTGAGAGGCGCCATAGATATCTATGATGACGGCATCGCCAGGCCCCAGACGATAGTTCTGTGGGGTAGCGATGTTCATGTTTGGCTCGAAACTGAGATCTTTGTTATTGAAGATGTCACGGCCGAAAACCTTACTGCGCTTCTGGTTGAGCTCAGCCTGCAGCTGTTTTACCATGGTAGCTGTATCGGGTACCAGGGCGTTCATTTCTTTGCTGAAATCATCATAATCTGGGTTGGTTTCATCATAAGATGAGTAGTAGCTGTCGTTCTGCTTGCTCTGGATGCGATAGTTGCTATAGGTTGAAGCCTGCTTCTCATTGTCCTTGTCCTGGTAATCTTCTCTATGCTTACCATTGTTGGTCCGCATTCTCTTGTTGCCTGCATTTCCTGCAGCGGTTGTGCTGTAGAGCTCGTTCTGCTGCGACATCTTCTGATACTTATTGCGTACACGTCGAATCTGGGAGATGTCTACGCCCTTCTGCATCAGTTTGGTAACAATCTGCGAATTGGCTGTGCCACGCTCATGTTCTTTCACCACAAAGCTCATGACCTGATCATCGGTCATGTGTGAACTCTGTGCGAAAAGAGGCCCTGAAGACAGGACGAGCGCCAGTACAAGTATGATATGTTTCTTCATTATTATTCTTTTATCTTAGTTTAATTTATATAATAACTCGAAATGAGTTATTTTGTTGTTGTTGAAGATTGAAAAGATGTTAATAAAACAAGAAACCCAGGGGTCAACCCTGGGTTACTGATGTTCTGAGCGAGATACGGGAGTCGAACCCGCCTCACAGGCTTGGGAAGACTCTCTTGTATCTTGATAAAACGCTAACGCTCTGATACTTAGGGTTATCGAATAACACTGCACTCACATATTACTCACAAATTCTATTCTATTTAACTTTCTTGAGGGTGTAATAGCTATTGTAAGTTGTGTGAAACCAAAGTTTTATTGTACCATCACTTTCAAAGTCTATGTCATGGGTTCTTGGCATGCTTGACTCCGATTTATATGTGTATAATGTAAAACCAGTTGCTTCGTAGTATTGCAAACTCCATTTTATAAACGACAAGTCTTCTTTTACGTCTTTCGTCATAAAAGGTTCTTCTCCGTCATAGTATACATAAGCAGTTGCTTCGCCAGTACACTTCGTTCTCTCGCTACTCATAAGCTCCAGATAGCAATCTCCCTCTATCCTGATTTTTGGATCATAAACTCCACCGCCAGAACCACCACCGATAACTTTCCATTTGCCGATGAGATAGTTTTCTCGATCGTTCTGAATCTTCTGGTCGTTGATAGAAGAGTCATCGCTACTGCTGCATGATGTGAATGATGCTCCTGCAAGAAGTATCATTGCTGCTAATAATACCTTCTTCATAATCGTATATTTTATTATTTAACTTCTTCTAGTCCCGCATTGGTGTTGTTATGTAATGCGGCGCTCCACGTCCACCTGCTTTCTTTGCGGCGCATTGAGGGCAAAGCAACCCATAAGGTGTTATATAACCGAAGCTTCTGCCGTATCCGCATCGGTTACATATAAACTTGTGTCGAATCTTCCTGCCTTCGCAAAGCTTGAACCTCGTAGTGTGCGAATTGGCTAACTCATGGCAAACCTTGGATGACATAGGATATAGTTTTGGTTGAAGTTTCACCCTTTTCTTATATTCGACTTTTGGTGCTTCGACATTTATTTCTGGTTGTTTTTGGTTTTGGGCCTTCCAACTCTTGTATGCGAATTCTCTAATCATGTCTTCTGTTGCCCAGGGTAACGCTTCTTTCACCTCTTTATATACATCTATATATACTTTCATTATTATAATGCCTTTAATGAGCCAAGTACCTTGAAAACCTTAGTGATGGCTTCTTTCTTTATTTCCTGGTCTTCGTACTCCTCGTTGATTGCGTGGAGGGTGAAATGTTCATTGTCGGAACCCCTACGGATGACCTTTACAGTCCTTAGGTCGTTCTTCGTCATTATTGCATAAATCTCATTCATAGGCAAAAATTCTGTCCAGTCAGGTATGACCTTCAAGGCAATGATGTCTCCATTACTTATTAGAGGCTTCATGCTGTCCCCCGAAGCTCTGCACCAGAAATCAGTTCTCTCGTAACCTGGGACAGATATGTACTTCGTAGGGGTGTTCGGTGTATCATTGTACATCTCACAGAATCCTAATGCAAAGTCAACATCGTAGAACGGCTTTGCATCTTTCCCATGAATCGCTTGTCCGACAGACTTGTCGATAGCCATATTAACTAGGCTTCTATCATACATTCTTGGAACATCATCATATCGACTTCCTTCTCCTGTTTCTAACCAATTCCGACTTATCTCCAACGCTTCGCTGATCTTAAGGTAGTCTTTGGTGGTGAAAGGCGTACTTCCTTTAAGCTTTCTGCTTAGATTAGACGATCCGAGACCGACTTTCTTTGCGAAAGCGTTAGGTGTTAACCCTAAGTCTTTGATGAGAATGTTAACTCTTTCGATAACTCCATTCATAATTCATAACTTTAGTTGTGTATACGTAACTAAAACCGGTTAAATGGTTAAAGTAAGTTAAGGAGGCGAACAAAATCCGAAAAAGATTTGCTTTGTCCGCCTTTTTGTATTACCTTTGCACTCGTGAACCGGTTAAAGCAATAAAGCAATACCAACACAAACGGAGGCGGATGCGACCGAAAGTGCCGTATCTTACATTAGCACTGCAAATATACAACTTTCCTGCGTCCCCTCCAAATTATTTTAGTTAATATTAAATAAAGCAAGATGAAAAAGTTGACAAAGTCAGACATTTTGAGCATAAAGCCCGGAAAAATCGAGGTTTTTGTGTTTGAGACAGCAAAAGCTATCATGTCGGCTCGACAGTACGCTTGGCTGATAGGTAAGACTGAACCGCCTGAAGGTGTGGCGAGATACAAGACGAAGGCTAACTTCGAGAACAAGACATTGGTTATCGAGGCGGTTCCGGTTGGGTAGTAAACTTAAATAAGTAAAATATGAACGATATTCACTTAAAGAAGATTAGTCCGATGTTTGGGACTATTAGAATCGAGGGGACGGAGAAAGAACCTCTGTTTTGTGCAAGTGATGTGTGTAAGGCACTTGGATTTTCAAATCCCTGGAAAGCTGTAGGTGATCACGTCGATGACGATGACCTAACGAAACGTGAGGTCATAGATTCCCAAGGAAGAAAGCAGAATACGAACTTCATAAGCGAGTCTGGTCTTTATGCATTGATTTTTGGTAGCAAGTTACCACAAGCAAAGGACTTTAAAAGATGGGTAACGAGTGAGGTTCTTCCTAGTATTCGTCAAGATGGAGGGTATATGACCATGGCTGACGAAGAGTCCGAGGAAGACTTGATGGCTAGAGCTCTTATTGTCGCTAAAGCCACTCTTAAAAGGAGAGAGGAGCGCATAAAAGCACTAGAAACCGAGAATTATGCAAAGGATAAGGAAATTGTTGAGCTAAGTAGTACAATTTCTGATATGAAACCAAAAGTCAACTACGTTGATATGATATTGGCAAGTAAGGAAACTGTAACAACTACTCAGATAGCTCAGGACTACGGAAAGTCAGCAAAGGCATTCAATATAATGCTCAGAAACTATGGTATTCAGCACAAGGTCGGTGGTCAGTGGATCTTGTATGCGAAATATCTACCTTGCGGATATGTTCATTCCGAAACAGTTCCTATCGTTCATTCGAATGGGACATCAGGGTCTGTGATGCATACAAAGTGGACTCAGAAAGGTAGGCTGTTTCTGTATGATGAGCTGAAGAGTCGAGGTGTTATACCTACTATAGAACAGGAATTGGTTAAAAGATAAAGCCTATGCCCCGCAAGAAAGTATCAGTAGAGCCTGTCGAAAAGATTTGGCTCTCTACAAAAGAGTTCGCCGAGTATATCGGCATGAGCACTGGTTATATACACGACCTAAGAAAGAGCGGTCAGATCCATCATTATATGATAGGCAATACCGCATTCTTTAAAAAGTCCGATATAGATGAGCTCATTGAAGAGCATAAAGTGTGTTGAAAATTGGTATGGTTAAAGTTATAGGTTTGTTTCATTTGCTCGTGAGAGCATGTTGTTAGTTATTTTGTTTACGTCTACAGCGGTAGACACTTTGGGGCGATGTCTGTTCGTTTAGCTTCTTTCGCCCCAAATCAGACTGAGTAGCTCAGTTGGATAGAGCATCGGTTTCCTAAACCGAGGGTCGAAGGGTCCGAGTCCCTCCTCAGTCACACTCTTTTTTTTAGTTCCGTTTAGTAGTTGAATTCCTCTCTGACGGCGCAAAGGTAAGTCCTTATACCTTATAAAGTAGGTCGTTCGGGCAGCGACAATCTTGCGTCAGATGAGAGTTTCGTTGAGCGGACATGGAAGATAGTTCTTTGACATGTTGATGCACAGAAATAGTATGCGTGTAAAAGAAGTAACTGGAGAGCATCAATGGATGCCGTGACCTGGCGAAAGGACGCACGACATACGAAAATCCAGCTAATCTGCATCAAGTAAGCAGACGGACTACACCGGAACGAAGAATTGTCGGTGCAAGCACTGCCGAAAACGTTGCAGTCTGGTAAATCCAAATGAAGTGAGAATTGCTCATTCATAAAATATAATCAAGAGGTTAGTAGTGTAACTGATGCACGGCGATAACAAAATGATACCGATCTTATCATCGCAAGAGGTTCTTCGTTGAGCCCTAGCCTCCAAAAAGTAATTCATTGTATTTCATATTCAAATTAATTCAATTAAAAATGCAGCTCGTCTGTGAAGATAGGCTGCATACATCGCAGGTTGGAGCAGTTGGTAGCTCGCTAGGTTCATGACCTAGAGGTCACAGATTCGAGTTCTGTACCTGCCACAAATGTTTATTGAAAGCTCTAAATTGTTTATATGTGAAAAGATTGTTTCTTGCGTATCTTGTCTGAGAAGATAGGATACGTCTATTTCTTTTAGAAGGAATTATTTTTTTATTTCTGAGGAGAGTAGCTCAGTAGTAGAGCGCCAGGGGAAGTGTCCTTGGAGGTCGATGGTGCGAATCCATCCTCTCTTCCCAATTTTCTTTCATTTTTCAAGAATTTTGATTGGTTAACTTATGCGTCGCCCAGTAGCTCAACTGCATAGAGCCGCGGTTCTCTTTCCGCGAGGTTGGGAGTTGGAGTCTCCCCTGGGCTTCCCAAGTAGGTAAATTTCAAAAAATATTTTTTCATTAGCTGACAGAGGTCGGCACTTTTTCTTATAAGTCATTTATATTTTAATTTGAGTATTAATATCCTCTTGCTTGTGAAAGTAGGAGGTACAAGCCACATTAGCTCAGTTGGTCAGAGCAGTCCAAGATACCGACAGGTCGCAGGTTCGAGTCCTGCATGTGGCTCACTTAATTGTGAGTGCCATAAATTTACAGTTTTTGATTATCTTTGGGAGTGAGGGTGTCTATTGTCCCTCCTCCCTTTAACATTGACTTCTACTCCATCTCACAATAACCACGTGCAATCACCTCTCCTGCCTTGCGTGGTTGGCTAAACGGAGAGGTTTTATATAGATGAAAGTTAAAAATACAATAAGAATCAGTAAGGAAAACATTAATGCTCTTCGGAATCTGGAATGCGTTGAAAGCATAGAACAGAACGGAAGGGATATTACTGTTCGTCTTAAACCGGAATATACGGATGGTAAGCTCGAAGCCCGAAATGGTGAATATCTTATTCAGTGGGGTAACAAAATGTGGCAGAGATATGGCTCTGAGGCCATCAATCTGCTTTTTAAAAATCCCGGAGCGGAGGCCGGCAAGACATGGGACGCGTAGGTTCAAAGAAGTATTACGCTCCTGACGGGAACGAATACGATTCAAGAGAGGAGTATCTGTACTTGCAGGCCATCATTGATGATCCTAATATAAGCTGTATTCATAGGCAGGTGACCATTACGGCAATCAAGCCTGTATGGATGCTGAGACCAAAGCAGCTTAAAACTAAGGTCAAATATGAGAGAAGGTCACTGCTTTACGGGCATAACTATACTGCCGACTTCGTTTACCGGGAAGGCGAGAAGATTGTGATATGTGATGTCAAGAGCCTCTATACCTCAAAGCTCAGAGAGTTCTCGATTACAACAAAGGCTGTGGTGGCAAGACTTATCGCTCACAATAGGAAACGTCATAACGGCGAGTCTGTTGTGATATTCCGTAAGGCTATCAAGATAAAGAAGAACGAGTGGAAAATCGTTGATTATCCACCGTCCGATTGCTATATTATATAATAAGGTATAAAACAAGAAGATATGGTTATTATTATCAATAGTCTCATAGCAACAGTAGCTATGTTCGCTGCATGCGCATTCGTCGCACATCTCCTTGGTTGGGATAAGGAAGACTAGTAGTTTAATTCTAAATATTTTAAATTATGGACAAAGACAAAATTATCGTCAGTGTAGTAATTGACAAGCAGGCTCTTGTTGACAGAGCATTCGACATCTCGAAGAATCTTTCTGAGTTCAATGAAATCAAGAAGGTTATCGACGGCAAAAACCAGTTTACTCGTGATATCGACGAGATTGATGATGAAGGCAAGAAGGAGAATAATACGAACCTCTTCGCCAACATCGCATTGGACATTATTCTCAGTGATAACCCGGAACTGAAAATCACCAAGCGCATCAATTCGCTTGAGGACAAGAAGAACTCTTTCCTCGCTAAGATGAAGAAGCTCGGCGAACTCCAGGAAAAAGTGAAAAACGGAGAGGTGCATGGCGCTGAAGGTTTCCGTGAGTTGTTGAAAATAATGGAGGAGGACGTGTAATGGGCGTAGTATCAAAGTACGGCAACCTGTATGATGTCAAGAAGAACATCATCTGCCACGCTCCTGTCACTTCTTCACATTTCGAAAGTATTTTGAAGAAGGGCAATGTACTTCCTATGATGAATGGCGTAACAACACCAACATTGTTCGGAATTCACGCGGACAAGAAATTCAAGCGTGGACGCTGGCGCCGAGTATTAACACATTAATTCATATAACAATGGCAAAAGAAAAAGCAACTATTTCAGCAACCCTCGGTCATGAGTACGAGGACCTGGAGGAGCGTGAGGATTTCCTCGCCAACAACGCGGACTCTGTTGAGAAAATGGAGTTCATCAAGCGATTCAACTCTGATGAGCTGATGAAGAAGAAGGACCTGTTCGCTCTTCAGTCTGCACGGGCATCTGACATCGAGGAGGAAATCAAGGATTTCCGTGAGCAGAAAAAGGCAGAGCTGAAGCCTATCAAGGAAGAGATTTCTTCTCTCCTTAAGGAAATCAAGCAGAAGGGTAGCATGGTTAACGAGAAGGTTTACAAGTTCGTTGACCGTGAAGCAAAGATGACTGCCTTCTATGACAAGGAGGGTAATCTTGTTTCTTCCCGTCCGGCAACACGTGACGAACTCCCTAGCAATGTATACTCAATTAACCGTGATCAGCAGGCTATGTAGTCTGCTTTCACATAGTTTCTAAATTCTAAAATATTTTGTAAAATGGACAATGAAAAATTGCAGATAAACCTCGCTCCTGGACAGGAGCATGCGGAGCTTGTTATCCGTGAGGTAGGTAACGAGAACCCTTATAAGCTTCCTGCAAAGGAGCCTCTTAATCTTCAGGTAGACGGTGTTATTACCTGTATCTATGCCTTCCTTGAGAAGCGTTGGGGTACAGAGCAGATTGACAAAGAGCATACGCATATCCTGGTTAATCGAGAGAAGCTCGTTGTTACTCTTGTTACAAACGAGAATGATGAGCGCACTACACAGACAATTATCGGCTCTATCCAGCTGTCTCGTCAGTTTACGGGATTTCATATCAATGACGGTCAGTTGTGGAAACCGGTACAGCTTGGTGACTTTTTCCGACTCAACCGTTCTTTCTTCGAGACGAAGGAGAAGAACATGGAACTCGTCAATCTCCTCAAGAGCTTCTCGGCGAAGGTTCAGACAACAATCAAGAAGGAATACAGCGACAATGGTTCCGTGACTGACAACTATGAGAAGGCTGTAGACTCTAATCTTCCTCCATCGTTCACTATCAATATTCCTATTTTCAAGGGCGCAGAGCCTGAGAAGCTTTCAATCGAGACTATCGCTCACGTCGAAGGCAACATGGCATTACTGACGCTTATCTCTGCTGATGCAGAATGTATCATCGAAGAATCCCGCGACAAGATCATCAATACGGAGCTTGATAAGATTCGTAAACTCTGTCCTGAGATTCCTATTATGGAAGTGTAATGACAGAAATGGATAACAGAATAGCAAAAATGCCCGCCAAGATGGCCTTTGCTGTACTTGACTTGCGTAAGGTGCATGCGTGCATCATGGAACTTCCACGAAGCAAGTCGGTACAGCTGGCCCGAAAGGCGGCATACCTCAACTACATTGAAGGTGAGGGTAGAAAACTCGGTAAGGTTCCACTTCATTATGAACGCCTTAATGAAAAGGGCGAAAGCGTGACGGTGGAAACTTACTTCAGGTATTTAGATAGGGTACATTAATTTTTAATTCTATACAAATGGATATAGAGCAGTTAAACAAAACGCCTCATAATCAGATTTGCGATTTGGCAAGAGACAGATTTATCGAGGTGTACAATCAGAAGTTCGGAGAGGGTGGAGAAGTATTCTTTGAAGAGCAGAAGGCATTCTTCAACGAAGAACTTCTCAATGGCTCGTTCAAGGGCTATCTTGAAAAGGCTCCATCACTGAATATTCATGATGCCTTCATGAACCTGGCAATTAACGGTTTGTCTCTCGAAAAGGGAACTACGACACTCTGTTACCTCATGGGCTACAGTAACTACGACAAGAATACCCGACAAACGAATTATACGGCCAAGATCACCTATACTGGATATGGAGAAATCCTTCTTCGCCAGCGAGCCGGTCAGATTGTTCGTTGTGACAATCCTGTCGTAGTTTACAATTGTGACGATTTTCGTTTCGGTGAACGAGACGGTCATAAGTACGTTGATTACGCAAAGACCTATCCTCGACCTGAAAATTCATACATCGTTGCTTGTTACGTGAAGATTATTCTTCCGAACAATGCCTACGATTACTTCGTTCTTGACCGCGAAGGTATCGACCGTCTCCGTACGTATTCGGAGAAGTTCGGAGGTGAAGACCACAAAGCCAACGCTCTTTACGGCGGAAACTATGTCGGAAACGATGGTAGAACGTATTTCAGAGATATCGACACAGGCTTCCTTATCTCGAAGACATGCAAGCATGCGTTCAAGGGCTATCCTAAACTGAAGGTTGGTCTGGGCGCTCTTTTGCAGGCCGATATCGACATGCAGACTCAGCAGAAACCGACTCAGGAAGCCTTTGGCGCCGGAGATACCGCACCGGAAGACAAAGGCGTCAAGGTAAAGGTTGACAGTGATTCACCATTTTAAAATTGTTATATATGGCAGAAAATACAGAATTGCAGTTGGTACAACAACAAGCCAACAATATTACAAGACAGATTGCAACGCTAAAATCTGATACGGAAAATGCGGTGCAAGCCAACAGGAAATCTTATGAGGCATGCGTGAATGCAGGTGAGTCTCTGTTGTTTGATATTGGCGTATCCGGAATGAACGATGCTCTTGACGAGAGAGCCGCTGAGTTTATCAAGAAAGCTAAACTGACAGAGAAAGCAATGACGGAGAAACGTAAGGGTGTTACCCAAGTGTTCGATATTGTCCGTAAGGGTTTTACTATGATGGAGAACCTTATCTCTATCAAGAACACCGATTCTGTTGTCTATAAGATTCAGGAGAAGCGCAACGAGTATGCGGCATACAAGCTTGAACAGCAGCGTAAGGCTGAGCAGGAACGTCTGCGCCAGGAGCGCATCAAGGAGGCCAAGATTAAGCTGAAGACTGATACGATTGATATCTTGAACAATCTCCTCACAGAGCATTCTTCTGCTGCTATCAACTCACTTAATAACACGTTCTCTCTTCTCACCCTTGACAACAAGGATGAAGTTAAGAAACGTATTACAGAGTGTTCTGATGTTCTTGACCTCGGACATCTGTTCGTTAATAACAAGCCTTCATACTCTTCTGAAATTGATGAGAATGATGCCAAGGAGATTATGAATGGAGCCTACAAGGAGGTTTCCGCTTCTCTTCTTGCATCTTATAAGCAGACCGTTAATGCTACACGTGATGAGCTTCTTATGAAGTTTGATTCTAAGATTGCTGAACTTCTTGAAATCAAGAAGGCAGAAGAGGAACGCAAACGTAAGGAAGAAGAAGCTCGCAAGGCTGAAGAGGAGCGTAAGCGCAAAGAGGAGGAAGCACGTAAGGCTGCTGAGGAAGAGCGCAAGAAGCAGGAGGAGATTCAGCGTATCAAGGACGAGGAGGAGCGCAAGCGCAAGGAGGCAGAGCGGAAAGCTGCCGAGGCTGAACGCAAGGCAAAGGAAGCCGAGCTGAAGGCTGCTGAGGAAGAGTGCAAACGTAAGGAAGCAGAAGCTGCCGCTGCTGAGGCTGAACGTAAGGCTAAGGAAGAGGCTATCCGTAAGGCTGATGAGGCTGCTAAGGAAGAGCAGCAGAGAAAGCTTGCGGCTGAGCAGGAGAAGCGTGATGCAGAAAATGCAGCCCAGCACGCTACCGCACAGGCCCAGTCACTCTTCGCTCAGACTTCCGTTGGAGAAACCGGTAAGCAGAAAATCAAGGTAACAAAACGCCTTGTTGTTACCGACAAGAATGCCTGGCTCGACATCATCCAGCAGTGGTGGACGATTGAAGGCTCCAAGATGGCTCCTGACAAACTTGCTTCTAAGTTGGAATTCATGCGCAAGGCTTGCGAGAAACACGCAAACAGCGAAGAAGAGTATATCGTTTCTCCTTATATTAGATATGAGGATGAGGTAACGGCTAAGTAATATGGCGGAACAACCGTTTGACCCTTATTATTCTCGTGGTGAGGTCTCCAATTCGGACCTCACTGCGTTGAAATTTGCCCTGAACCCGCAGCTCAACTTCGTAAAGGAAGAGGACAAGAGAAAGGCTTTCCATCTCGGAACTCTCGTTGACGCTCTCGTTACCGAACCAGAAAAGTGCAATCATTACGCCATGACGGTCGATGACGAGAAATATACGGAGAAGGATTGGAAATGGGGGCTAGACCGGCTTGCTGTTCTGAAGAAACAGGCAACGAAGGATAGGTTCCTTGATTTCGTCCTGAAGAATGCGGTCGGTCAGAAAACATTCATCAATCCGCATATGAAGATGGAATACCAGGGCTTCGAGTTCGAACTTCCGGTACGCTGCAAGTTTGACTGGTGGCTCGGGGAGTTCGGCGGTGATTTGAAGACCACCGCAGCTACGTCACAAGAACAATTTGAAGCTCAGATTGATTTCGTCGATTGGGATAGAAGCCGTGCATGGTATATGGATCTTACGCACAGTATAGACCCAAGATACGGAAACATGGACTTTATCTTTGCGGTCTCCAAGACCAAGAAGAAAGTATTCTATAAGAAGATTGAACGTGGTGACGAGTTGTATTTGCGTGGTAGGGAGAAGGCTCTTGAATGGGCTTTCCGCATGTGGTGTTTATTATAATTTATTATTATGTCAGATAAACCGAAATTATACGATTATCAAGAAGAAGGTGTGCGCATGGAGCTTGCCATGAAGCGCTGTATCAATGGCGATGACATGGGAACCGGTAAGACGGTTCAGTCTATCGTCGCCATTGAACGTGCAAAGGCAACTCCCTGCCTTGTTGTTTGCCCTGCTGCACTTAAGGTTAATTGGGAACGAGAGATAAGGAAGTTTACGAACCTCCGGCCTCTCATTCTTACCGATTCCGTTAATGCGACATACGGATACCATCTTACTAAGATGAACCTGTATGATGTAGTGATATGCAATTACGAGTCGCTTGCAAAATACTTCGTCGTAAGCCTCGGTCCGAAACCGTTACGGCTGAAAAACTTCCTGTTTCGTGATGAACTGAAGATTATCAAGTCTGTGATTATCGACGAGTCTGCAAGAGTCAAGGATCCATCAACAAGGCAGTCTAAAATCATCATGGGACTGTGCCAGGGTAAGGAGTATATCTATGAGCTTACAGGTACGCCCGTTGTCAATCACGCAACAGACCTGGCCTGCCAGCTTGCTATCCTCGGTCGTCTGAACGACGAGTTCGGAGGGTTTGGCGAGTTTTGTAACAGGTACGGCGAGAATGAGAATCTTGAAGAGCTTAACCGGAAGATACACGAAACGTGCTACTTCCGCAGAGAAAAGAAAGATGTTCTTAAGGATTTGCCGGATCTGACCAGAACGACCATCAGTGTCGCCCTCGACCCGGAAACGCAGGAAGAGTACGATACCTGTCAGAAAGACCTGCTCACGTTCCTTCTCGAATACAAGAGCTGCTCCGAGGAAGAGGCTAGGAAAAAGCTTAGAATGAAGGCTCTTGTCAGGTTTATGAACCTTCGCTCGATATCCGGGCGAGGGAAGATGAAGGCGACTATAGAGTTTCTCCATGATACCGAAGAACAGATAATCGTATTTGCCGAGCATCGTGATGTCGTTAGTGCAATCAAGAAAGAGTTCCCGGATGAGGTTTGCACCGTAACCGGTTCCGATAGCCAGCAGCAGAAGCAGTGGGCTATCGATTCTTTTCAGGCTAGGAAAAAGAGAATCATCATCTGCTCCATCAAGGCAGCAGGCGTAGGCCTTACGCTTACGGCTTCTTCCAATGTGGTGTTCGTCGAGCTCCCATGGACGATGGCGGACTTGTCGCAGTGCGAATGCCGCGCCTATCGTAACGGCCAGAAGAATGCGGTTACATCGTGGATTCTTATGGGCGCAAATACCATCGATGGCTATCTTTATAGCTTGATTATGCAGAAAGGCTCAATAGCATCAAAAGTTACGGGCGAACAGGACTCCGCTATCAAGGATGCAGCTTATTTTGACGAGCTGGCCGATTTGGTTTTACAAAATTCTTTAAATAAAAAATAATGGAAATTCAAGGAAAAGTTATTGCCGTTTTACCTGAAAGAAGCGGCGTTTCTGCAAGAGGTGAGTGGAAGTCTCAGACTTATGTAATAGAAACACAAGAGCAATATCCTAAGAAGATGGCCTTTGATGTTTTTGGAGCAGACCGTCTGGCTCAGTTCAACATTCATAGTGGTGAGGAAATCCTAGTTTCTTTCGATATTGATGCTCACGAGTATCAGGGCCGTTGGTTCAACAGCATCCGTGCCTGGAATGTTACTAAGGTGTCACAACAAGCTATGGCAAGTTCTGTTAATGCTGCTGGCGTGGCAAACCCGACGAATCAGCAAAATCTGTTTCCACCTGAACAGCAGTCTGCACAGCAGCAAGCACAGCAACGAGGGAACTCTGATGACCTTCCCTTCTAGTGTAGAATTAATCAAACGAGCATTCAACGCTTATGTGGTTCAACCTGAAAAATGTGTTTGAACTTGAAACGTTTAGAACAAAAGTAGCCGAGTTGGAGAACAAAGGCGCGATGGTAGAGCTGAAAGAAAAACGTGGACGTTCTTTGAAGCAGAATGCCTATCTTCATTTGCTCCTATCTGCATTCGGTCTCCAATACGGCTACACTCTAGACGAAGTTAAGACGCATTTCTATAAGCTGGTAGTGAATAAAGATATATTCCTCAGAGAAGGGATTGATAAATTAACAGGAGAATGCTATAAGTATCTCCGTTCTTCTGCTGACCTTACGAAAGACGAAATGAGCAAATCAATTTCTGATTTCAAATCGTGGGCAAAAGAGGAAGCTGGATTTGATTTTCCTGATTCTGATGAATATATCGCACTACTTCATATTCAACATGATATAGAAAGACAACAAAATTACATACAATAGCTTATGATGTTACCAACTAATATACGTCAGAAGTCAGGCGAGCTATTCCCGAATGACTTGGAAAAGCAGAAAATCTTTTGCATGGGTGCAGCGTTCTCGTTAGGCAACGATTTGTCGGATTTCGAGATTACTACAGAGCAAAAACAAGAAGAATATTATCCTTGCAAAGAAGCTCTTGAAATGTGGCTCGCATACAAGAAAGAAAAACGTCAGACTTACAAGCCACGTGGGTTAGAGGCTCTTAAAAAGAAACTTCTACAGTTGTCAAGCGGAAATCCCGAATACGCAAAGGTTATCGTTGAGTATTCTATGGGCAACAACTATACAGGGTTGTTCGCTCCTAAAAATAATGGTGTGAATAGTTATGAACAACAGCAACGAACTTACAACAAGATTAACTCAATCCTTGCCGGATGAGTACAAAAAAGCAATCGAAGAATTTGGCGCGCAATACGCTTTGTTCTTAAACAAATACCCGACTCTTCAGAAAAGAATCAGCAGTGTTCCTACAGTATACGACTCTGTAAAGAACGGCGGTCTTTCGTTTGTGGAAATCGATAAGTATTTCAAGGATGGGGCAAGCGAATGGTGGATTAGAACAATGGTCATAGACTTATTTATGGTCCTTGGCGCGTTCGATGTCACTACTCCTTACCAGTTTAAGGCGATTGCTCAGAGAATCAGGCAGGAGTACTACCATGTTACACCTAGCGAGCTCACAAGGTTCTTCTATGAGTTCTCTATGGGTGAATATGGTGAAATCTATGTTGGCAAGACCGTGAATCCTCAGAGACTTTTTATAGCTCTCGACAAGTATATGTGCAAGGTATACGAAAAGAGAGCCGAAATAGACAGCCAGAGAAACCTCGACAAGCAGAAGATAGAGGATGAGAAGGCTAGGATGAACGCTATATCCTACGAAGAGTATTGCCGCAGGGTAGGCATAGACCCGAAAGAATCCCCTCTTGAAAAGCTAAAGAGAAAACTTGAAAAAGAATCAAAACGAGACAAAAATGGCAGACGTAAGTAAAATGGCAGAGGAATGGATCAATGAACATCCTGATGCGACAAAGAAAGAAATATGGTTAGCCGGTTATTGGCAATCTACCGATAACTGGTGCAACCGAACCAAGTAAATTTTAGAATTATGGCAGAAAGAAAAGTGAAACCAGAAATCATGCATTTGATGATTCTTAGCAAATGCAACTACAAATGTGAATTATGCTGCAATAAACTGTACGATATTGAGAAAATTCCAGTCGCTACGGTTAAGGAATTGAAAACAATACACACTTTGTGTATTACGGGCGGAGAACCATTCATGGCAAGTATCGACATTGATGATTTCGCCCGCAGTGTCAAGAAAAATTTTCCGAACATCGAAAACATATTCGTTTATACAAGTGGACTCATTCTCATGTATCGTTTACCACATATTTTTTCTTATATTGATGGTCTTAGTATTTCTCCAAAAAGTATGAAAGACTGGTTGGCTTTGGAAAAAATTGCCAACAGCACCTCTCGTGATTACCTTAACAATATTTCTAGATTGTCTAGTAACCGCTTGTATGTGTTTAAGGAACAGATTTCATTTTTCGAGGAAAGATTTAAGCCCATCGCGAAGAAACTGAACCTTAACGTTCTGTATCGTACGTGGGATAAGGAGTTTAAGACTCCAGACAATGAGATTTTCAGAAGATTACCAATACTTTTAAATTAGTTGATTATGGTAGAAAGCAAAGGTAAAATCGCAGAAGTTACTAACGCAACCACCAAGCAGGCGATTGTGTTCATAGGAGTTTACTCTTGGGTTGTCGTAAGAAACCTAGGAAGAGCAATAAACAAGGCAGTTCACAAGCTGCCCTGGTTGTTCATCGCGATAACGGTAGTAATATCATTCATTGTTAGCTTCGTTCTTATCTCTAAGGCTAGGGCAGAACGAGATAGCTACAATCAAAAACTAGTTCACGCAACGCAGCAGCTTGATAGCTATGTAGCTGCATACGGAAACATTAAATCAAAGTAATATGAAGAAATACAAACATACAATAGTGATGATCCTGCTTATCATCGCAGCAATTATCGCAGGTTACGGGTTCATCTGCTTCATGGTTGAACATATTTTCCTTTCGCTCCTGATGCTATTCTGTATCAGCTGCGCATTGGCAGTAAAGAAGGAGGTGTAGGAATGTCGGCATATAATTTCACACCAAAAGGAGCATTCTTCATCAACTACAAGGAGCCGGACAGGGAAACAGTAGACCATATCACTTCGCTCTATTACCTCATTATCGGTTCTCTCGCTACAATCACACAGACGGCAATCAAAGACTTGCACGACAATCTCAGTGAGAGGAAGGACCTGTTTAAGCATGAACTTAAGTATCGCATAAAGGAGGCATTCTCCCGTTCAGAGACTCTTATAGGTATATTCAAGAAGTATACTACCGAGATTTCGCAGTACGAGCTCTGGCTTGATATCACAGACAGCATGGAGGAAGACCTGAAGATTGACATACAGAGACTCTTCTACACGACCGATAACGTTCTTCTGAAGAACAACATCAAGGAACACAAGCTTCAGGCGTATGCATGCGTAGCTTACAACCTGTCAATCATGCTGCACGATATGTGTACGAAGTTTGATGACGTTATGAGTGAACGTGGCATCAGTTCCGGCAGCATAAGACCTTGCGGAGAATTCATACAGTCTATGTATGGTATGTATGCCTCGATGAGAGAGGTTGCCAGGATTCTCATACCGGACAAGGATGCTGAATACTTCAAGGAAGGCGGTCAGATTTACCGGGCGTTACAGGTTGTTGCAATGAAGGTATGCAATCCGGAAAGGATAGACAAAGCTGCCGACGAAGGACTGAAGCTTAATGGCGTTGACTATCATGGTGAAGAACACCAGAATAACGCATTCCTTCCTTGGAATGGCATCCAGGTTAACTTCCTGTCACGCAACTTTGATAAGATGTCTGATGAAGAACTTGCAAAGGCTCTAGGACGATCTGTTGGTGCAGTAAAGGCAAAAATGAGACAACTTAAGCTAAAACGCAATAACGATTAGGAGGTGTAATTATGGAAGATTTGCCTGTAGGCGCAGAAGTCACATTAAAGGTGGTTGAGACCAAGGAAGCCGATTGTAGCGGTTGTTTCTTTGATGAAATTGCAAACTGTATCAATATAGACATGTGTAATCGAATCAAGTGCGCATCAAATGAGCGAAAAGACGGAAAGAATGTTCAATTCAAAAGAATAAAGTAATATGGCTACAGCAAATTTTGAAATTGGGAATAAAGAATTTGAGGTACGTTTCATACCTGAATCAGGTTATCCTCCAACAAAGAATGAACGTGGTTCTTCATTGATTGAGTATGATGTAACGACATACAAGGATAATCAGCCAATGATGAAGAAGTTCAACCAAAAGAAACGTGTTTATTTCGACCTTGAAGGTAATGTTTATAAGAGTAAACAGAGTAATAAGGTGTGGTTTAATCTTTATAAAGCAAGTTAATGGTTATGGAAGAAAAGGTTAATATAGCGGAAATTCTAAAGGATAAGCCGCAAGGAACTAAGTTGTATGACTTATTACGCAATATAGACGTAAAGTTAGATGAAGTTCACATAACAGATGTTGGCACTTATATTGAATGTACATCAACTAATGAAGTAGGCAGCACTTTTTTGTTTGATTATTCAAAATTAGGTACAGAAGAAAGTTGGCTTGATGGCTTACAGATTCTCCTTCCTTCCAAAGAAATGCGAGACTGGTCTAAGCTCGCTTGGAATACAGGAGACATTCTAGTTAACAAAGATGGAAATGCACATGTTATCTTCGAGGGGTTTGATGATGATACCTACGAAACTTTCAATGGTAATAATTATCTGTGGGAAAATGAGGGTATTACAATGTGCTTCGGAGAGTATGAAGACGAATTGCCAACATCAGATTTCAGCAAAGCAAACAAAGAAGACGCTCAGAAATACATCCGCCAAATAGAGAAAAGACTAGGCTATAAGTTAAACTTTGAAACTTTGAAAATTGAAAAGTCTGAGTTCAAGGATGGGGATGTTGTCACCATTATGCCTCATATTGGAGATAAGCTTATCTATCTTTTCAAAGCAGAAGATGACGAAAAGTATTATGGTCATGTTTTTCTTGACGGTAACATAGCTATTGTTAATGAGGATAGTTATTGCCAAAAAGACTTTTGTACAGCTCGTACATCTACAGAAGAAGAGAAGCAGCAGCTCTTTGAAGCTCTTGCAAAGAAAGGCAAGGCTTGGGATGCTGAGAAGAAACAGATTGTGGATATTAAAAAAGAACTCCAATTCAAACCTTTTGAGAAAGTATTAGTTAGAGATAGTTATAATGATATGTGGAGAGCAAGTTTCTTTAGTCATATTAAAGAAGATGATGGAAGATATGTAACTACATGTTGTACTTGGAAATTCTGTATTCCTTACATCGGCAATGAATCATTGGTAGGTACAACTAAAGACGTGGAGGGCTAGATATGGACGAATCTTTTAAGAAAGAACTTATAGAGCATTGTAAAAGGCAAATGCAACGCTTTGAGAGAATGGGAAGAACTGATTCTTTCGCATATAAAGAACATGCTGTTTTACTTAGTTTTCTTGAACGTCCATATTTACCTTTTTAATATAGTAATAGTTATGATAGACATAAAGAAGAAAATCCAAGCCGCCAGAGATTACGCAAGCAAAAGCTATCGTGTAATCAGAAAGGTTAGCAAAAACGGCTTTATGGTTCAAAGAGATAAAAATGCCGATAAGCATTTCTTGGATGGCATTGATTGGGCAGAGAAAGAGATATTCAAAGATTTGATTCACAATGCTAACGAAGTTCCTCAAATTGGCAGAGGAAGGATTCTTGCATACTCAAGAGACTGCGGTTATAGAAATCTTTACAACCTATACGATATGATGTACAAAACTGATTGCGGCACATATCAAGAAATGTGGGAATTAGAAGTTAAAGCGTACCGTTTGAATGGTTGGATATACGCAGATGAATTGTTTGACTTAATTATCAAAGGAGGTGAGCAATGAAAGAACTTAAAGTTGGAGAAAGAGTAGTCTTGGACATCGTTGTAACTAAGACTGTAACTTGTGCAGGTTGCTTCTTTGATGGTAAGGGTGCTTGTGAAGTTTGGAGACAATATCCATGCGCAAGAGAACAACGCTCAGACCGTAAAAATGTAATCTTTAAAGAAGTTAAGGAGTAAAACGTATGAGTAGAAATTTAATGAGAATGGCTTTAATAATGGCTGCTACGGCAGCTTATGCACAAGATGATATTTTCGGGTGTTCAAGTCCTAGACTTGACGCACCAAGCGGCAATATTCCTTTTGATAAGCAGAAGTGTCAGCCAAAGGCACAGCATGAGTTCACCATCAAGGGTGTTAAGATTATGGCAGCCTCTAAGAAGGATGCTATAAAGAAGTTTAATCATCGTAAAAAGTAAAGAGATATGTTATACGAAGCAAAACAAGGTACAAAGGCTTGTGAATACATTAAGAGTATTCTCGATGCAGAATTTGAAGAGCATCAAGCCTACATGAAAAGAGTAGAAGAAGCCGTAGGTTTCAAATTTGAAAAATATCAGGGCTATCAGCCTAACAGAACTCTCACAAGAGAGTACGAGATTACCGCTATATGGGTTCTTTCTGAGCGTTACGATACGTTAGATAAGAAGGTGTGGAAGAAGGTAGACAGTGTAAAATTGGAGGACGGTTACTATATAGCTATTGCGCCTAACAAGCGTAGTAAGCAAGGTAAGGCAATAGCAGCAGTACTTACATCATATAAATCCTTTACTCATCATTTCAAGATATTGAAGGAACTGAATATCGAAGTTCCGCACGTCAGCCGATTCTCCATCACCCAGCTTTTACGTCACAAAGACCGCATTTTCGTTTACTTCGATGATAGTATTAGAGCTGAAAAGCAAAATCCAGACTTCGTGGAAATCACGATAGGTGAATATGAGGATTTCATTAATGGTAAAGACTAAGCGTATGGATAAGTTAGAATACATTCCAGGAGATTTGGTGATGACAAATGGAGTACCACTAGGTACAGCACAGAATGTCGTTTACAGAGTAACATCATCTGACCCATCAAAGACTTTGAAGTTAGACGATGGAACGGTTCTGAAAGGTGTTGTTCGCTTAGAGAACATCGAAGGTGCGGTATTTGGAGAGAAAGGCTATCTCTTAGGCGATAGCTGCGCTTGGGTTAAGGATATTGTTCCGATTCCACTTACTCCTGAGATTCTAGATAAGAATGGATGGAGAAAAGAAGAAGAGAATTACTTTAATGATAGCTACCATATATTCTTAGAATGCAAATATGAGAAATACTCTGCCTACAAAGTTGTACATAATAATGTAGTATGGCTAAGAGACGTAAGAAGTGTTTCCGATTTACAGCATCTTCTCTTCGGTATTGGTATTAATCACGAAATGGAGGTGTAGGTATGTTAAGAGAAGATATTAGAGGAATATGTCACAGACCTTGTATCTACAATGATAAAGATAAGTGTGATATGTGGGATGAGTTATCTGTTCCTGATGAAACAGAAGAGTGTGCAAATCAGATTGATGTTTAACGCCTTCGGGCATAAATAGTAGTAATATGGATATTGTACCATCTTGTTTTTGCTGTAAGCACATGAAACTAAAAGATAGTTTTTATTGTGATGCTTATAATAAAAAAGTAGAAGAATCAGATTGTCACAATGATGATAATCCAAAATTTGAAAGTGTATTTGAATAGTAACTAACCATCCCTTATGGGATATAAATATAAGGTAATTATGAAAAAGTTTATTGGTACAAAGGTCATTATGGCAGAGCCCATGACTATGACAGAAGCACAGAAAGTGCTTGGTAGAGAAATTAAGCCAGCAACCGATGATGAAGATGGCTACTTAGTAGAGTATGATAACGGATATAAGTCTTGGTCTCCAAAGAGTGTGTTTGAGAAAGCCTATCGTGAAGTAGGATCTGTTAACTTCGGCGGAGCTATTAACTTGTTGAAGGCTGGTCTTGCGGTAAGACGCAAGGGATGGAATGGTAAGGGATTGTTTATCGTGAAGCAGGTTCCTGCTCATATCACTGGTGACATCATTCCTAAGATGCAGTCATTGCCACAGATTGCTAAGGACATTCTGATGAAGCGTGAGAATCCCCACATTGATTATACCAACCAAATGTTGATTATCAATCCGGATGGTAGGGCTGATTCATGGGTTCCTTCTTCATCTGATGTGTTTGCGGAAGATTGGGAAGTTGCAACAGATTAACTAACCACCCTCTCCTGTAAAAGGGAGAGGGTGAAAGAAAAGAATATGGCAGAAATAATTTACTTTGGAACAAATGGGTGTTCCGGGCATTATCCTATTGGTATTGACAAAACGCTGACAGGGGCAGAGTATGAGATATGGTGCGAATGCGATAATGAAACTTGGATAAATAATATCCGAAAGAATCCTGGTCGCCACGTTATCAAACATCACGGAGAGGTTTATACAAATTATGGTGTTCCGTTCTCTGTAGATGAAGACAGAGTTGGTGATCATACCGAACTGTTTTGGAAAGGCATTCATACAGAAGAAGAAATTATCAACTTGATAAAGAATGATTCATTCTTATCAAAGCAGTTTAATCTAAAATAATATTGTTATGGCACTACCTAAAAATTATAGTATATGGCTTGCCGTTGATTATGATGGTATAGAAAAAGCTTTTTGGTATAAACCAAAAAGATGTGAGAAACATGGAGAATGGTGGGGTGATAAAATGGTTCTTCCGCATGGAAGCGTTAAGAAGCTCATCGGAAGAGAATTGTCTTGGAGCGATGAGCCGGTAGAACTTAAAGAAGAATAGCTTATGTTTGGATTTTATGTTGTACTTACCATAGTTGTTCTATTTACAGCTTTTATGGGTGGAGTTATCGGTTATTTAATTGGTAAATATTGGAAGAGATAAATATGAGCATGCAAATATGTAAGGAAGCCTATCAAGAATTGATAGACGGAGATATAGAATGGCTTCTTAGACAGCCTAGAGACCTCGAAAGAGACCATATAGAGGCAGTGCTAAGAAAGAGTGTTGAACTTTTATACGGGAAGAAAGAATAGCTTATGTATAGACCGATTACAATGTATCAGATTGTCTGTGATAGATGCGGAGAAGTGTTTGGTGGCACAGATACTTGCTCTGCACTATTCAGCAACAAAGAAGTCGATATTGGTGACTACTCAGACTGGGAAATGATAGATGGTAAACACTATTGTCCAGATTGTTATGAAGTGGAAGTCATTGATGGAGTGTATAACGTTAAAGCAAAGGAGAAATAGATATGGAAGTATTAAAAGACATAAGTCAGTTAACAAAAGGTTGCGGAGTGACATTTATTAAAAATGATAATTTCCACTTCTACGAGTACCTTATGGTACACCCTAATCGTGAAACCTATTATCTATTTATAGATAACTGGTCGCAAGACGTTGTACGAATACACATTGATGACCTCTTGTCAGGAGATTATTATGTTGGTAAGTACGACCGAATCTTCGTCATGGAGAAGAGAAAAAATTTCTTCAGACGAATGATAAAGAATTGTGATAAAAGAATTGAAGAACTTAAAAGTAAGTAGTTATGGCAAAACCTTACAGAATCAAGCATAAGGCTAGCGGGTTGTACTACCAGCCTGCAAGAAATCATAGTAATCTTGGTAAAAATGGCAAGGTGTATATGGCAAACAACTCGCCATTACTAGCAAATTATGGATATGATTATATATCTATTAGTGTTAGAAAAGGCACTAAGGTACATAATATTCTAGAAAGGTTAATGCCCTTAAAAGGCGTAAAACGTTCTTATGGTGCAGAAGTTTGTTATCGTGTCCCAAAGAGTGAATTTGAAAAAGAAGAATTATAGCGTATGAAAAGTATATTCTCTATGTTTGCTTATTGGGATAGAGTACATCAATTCCCAGACGGACATATTAAAGTAGAAAATAATTTGGCGTGGAGAAGAAAACATATGCATTTTCGCAGTAGTAATAAAAAAATACCTTTTTAGCGTATGAAAAAAGAAACAAGAAATGTAGTAGTTCTCGATTGGGAGGATAAAATTAAGCTACAACAATTTATCGAGGATTTGGAACAAATCTCTGAGACTTATCAAAGTCCTTGCAAGGAACTTACAGGTATCAATAATACAATTTACTATCTCAAAACGATTGAGGAGGCAATTAATTAGCGTATGAAGCTTAAAAAGATAGAATAAATGAAGAAGGAAATATTTGACTTCTCGGAGGCTCTGAGAAGAATGAAGGAAGGAAAGAAAGTGAGAAGGGTAATCTGGAAAGAATGTGGAGCTTATATCCATATTATCTCTGAGACTATTGTGGCTGTATGCGATGGCAATTTCTTTCCTTGTGTTTTCAAAGATTCTGAGGATATTCTCGCAACAGATTGGGAGGAGGTGGAAAGATGAAAAAGAAAGTATTGACCCTCACAGTCAGCAAGCAATGGTTCGACATGATTGCTGACGGAAGAAAGGATGAAGAGTATCGGGAGATAAAGCCGTATTGGATTAAACGACTGACCACTAACTGTGAAGTAGCTTATGATGTGGCGGCAGAAACATATTGCGGAGAAGTGCTCTATCGCCCTTACACCCACGTCCTCTTCATCAATGGCTACCGCAAGAATAGTCCGCGTATAGAAAAGGAGATTGAGAGTATCACCATCGGCAAGCCTGAGAAAGGCTTATGCCCCGACAAGTGGCTTGATACTGAGTTTTTTATCATTAAATTCAAGTAGCGTATGACAAACGAGGAATATTTCAATGCTCATATGGGTGAGCGAGTTCTTTATAAAGGTAAGGACATCGGGGCATACGTAGCAGGTTATGTAGAGGAAAAGTATATTATCTTAGGATTTGATGATTATACAGGCTGCATTCTGTGCTTCACTTCAAAAGTGAAAAATCTTTGTAACATATATCACTCATACCGATTCGCAAAATTGAAGTATTTGGAAGTGATAAAACATCAGTAATATGGAAAAAGAAGAAAGATGTTGTGGTAACTGCCTTTGGATGGGATGCGAAGACATCTTAGGCAATGGATGGTGCTACAAAAAAGATTGCGAAACATCTTGTGATAAGGTTTGCAAGAAACATGAATTTTAAAATTTAAATATCAAATGGAAAAGATTTTTAGACATTTCAAAGGAGGTTATTACAGATTTATTACTGAGGTCACTAATAGTGAAACTCAGGAGAAAGAAGTTGTTTATCAGGCTCTCTATGGAGAGTGCAAGGTTTGGACTCGCCCTGCCGATATGTTCTACGGAAAGGTGAATGTTGATGGCGTGGAAATTGACAGATTCGCCGAGGTTGTTGGCGTACCAGTCTTATTCAAAAAGACTAACGAGAACGCTATCATGCCATCCAAGGCGCATGACGATGATTTCTGCTATGACTGCTATGCTGTTTCAGAGGAAGAGATTGCGCCTAACGTATGGAAATATGGTCTAGGATTTGCATTGCAGATTGAAAACCGCAACAAACCTGCCGACATTTCTAGGTGCTTCACGCTCCGCCCTCGCTCTTCTGTATGGAAGACTGGCATGGTTCTCAGTAACTCAGAAGCAACCATTGATGATGGTTTTGTTGGCGAGATTTCTGCTGTATTCTATCACGTATTTCCAAAAATGCCGCGATATAAGGTTGGCGACAAAGTTGTACAATTTCATCTTGAAACTTGTGACAACATCATGCTTATCGAGACGGACAAATTAAACAAAACAGAGCGCGGCGATAACGGCTACGGCTCTTCTGATAAAAAGTAATACATGAATATCACAGATGAACAGAAAACGTATATAAAGGAACACCCTTACGAATCTCCTTACGCAATGGCCAAGAGCTTCGGTTGCGCAGTACAGACTGTTTACTGGTGGCTACATAGGCTGCATGGGGATCCGTTCAAGGACGCGAGAAAAGAGCAAAGAGAGAAGATCAGGGAATCTGTCCGTAAGCTGTATCCGGATTACTCTTCTTCCGAAATTTCCAAAGAGCTTGGAATAACAAAGTCATGTGTAACAAGCATAGCAAAGGCACTTGGCGTTACTCATACCCAGGAAACGGAAGAAAGACTTCGGTTGAAATGTGCACAGGCAATAATAAGACCGGAGATAATAGCTAAACGTTCTGAATCTCTAAAAAAGACGCTGAGGCTTGACAGGTACAGAGCAACGAATGGAATAAAACAGAAGACACGACGCAAGTTCAAGACCATTCCGAGCAGATGCCTCTGCGCAAGGAACTATCTCTGCAATAAATACAACTACTTCTACGACAAAGATTACGGAGAACTGCTTACCGTCTTCTACGACAGTGAAACAAGAATGCTGACAGAAGATCAGCAGAAACACTACGAGACGAAGTATGGTATCAAGTTCCTCCAGGGAGCTGAAGAATAATTTCTGTGTTTAGGGGTGGCTACACATCGCGTGCGGTCACCCCTTTTTGTTTGTATCAACTAATAACCAAATAAAAACATTAGAAAAAACTAAGAACGTTTATGTAGCTTTAGTCTCCAGTATATCCAACCTAAAAATGCGAGAATGCTTATGAAAAGACAAGCTGAAGCTATCTTACCTATATTCAAAAATGCCCTGTCAGTTCTTGATAGTTGTTTCTCTACATATACTTTATCTTTCGATATTTTATTTATCACTGAGACTAAGGAGTCACACTTGCTATGATATATCGCAGCACTATCCTTGTATTCCTTAAGACTAGAAATACTATCTCTCAGTATCTGTACGTCCTCTTGTGATATTTCGTGATATTCGTAGTGAAATTTATCCTCACCAACCTTGTTGCCGTTCGCATCATACTTCGAAGCTGTACTATCCTTGATATGTGTCTTTTCCTTGGTGGTTGACTTCACGGATTCCTTGTGAGATGCTTTATACGATTCCAACTCTTTAATAAGTCTTGCATTGAAGAGTGAATCCCACTTAGCCTCGTTACGTTTATCTGTGATGTATACCTGTTTTTCTATCACACGTTCTTTCGCCTTACATCTACAGAACATTGATAGAATCAGCATTGCTACTGCAATGGCAATTACAACCCTTGTTATTTTATCAATCAGTTTCATAAGCTACTGAATTACAATTGTTACTTTTTCCTTTTTATCCCAAGCTGTCTTCATAGTCTGAATGAGCTTGCTAGTCCATAATCGAGAATCGCTAACCCATCCTTTCTTATCGTTTTTACCGATAAGAATACACCCCTCTGTGTCTTTTGCCGAGTTACCGGAATGAATACGGATACCATCGAACCCTGGCACATCCTTTAGTAAGGGAAGCATCTTCTTGAATCTGTTAGAGTAGGTATATACGCACTCATAACTGCCGCGTGGTATTGCAGTCTGCCCGTACACCTTTTTCTTCTTGATTTCTTCAAGCTGCATATCTTGGCGCAATCCTCTATCAGCATCTTCAAGGGTATTGCAGCCGAATAATTCACCGTTGACGTAAAGACGGCTGATAGTATAGCCATCCTTTTTCCAAGCTCTATCTATTGTAATTAACATGATTGATTTCCTTTCTGTTGTTTGTATGAGTTAAAAAATGATGATAGGAAAGGTATCCTCTCCAAAAAGTACAGTCCAAGGCAATAATGCAGAAAGTTCGCTACCATCCATGGTGGCGTACCTTTCTTGAATATCTCCATCATCTTTTGGGTGATATTCATGCCATAGAAGTAAATCACAACGTAGGTAATCATTGACACACATTGAATAGCTCCATCCATTTGCCCTTTCCATCTACCAATGGTATATACGGCTGCACATAGAACGAAGTATATCGTTGCGTGACCTACGCAAATAAGTGCCTTCTTGAGTTCGAATTTCTCACCTTTAGCTATCATACCACTAAGGTATCCAAACACAAAGTTGAGAAAGAAAACCAAAGCCAATGTCTTCAATTCTCCATCAATAGGCTTTAAGTAGGCTACGACCGCTATCACGACCCCTACTAATAATTCTCTTAATCTTTCTGCCATTTTCGTTATCCTGAATAATTAATAAAAATAAAGTTTCGGTCTCTTTCTGCAAAGATAGCAAAAAAAACCGAAACTTCATTCAGAATAACGAAAAACTTTAGACATTCAAGTCGTAATATGGAAGTCTGCCACTTTCCAGGAAGGAAATACATTCATCGAAAATCTTTTGCTCGTAGTTGTACGTGTTGATCTTCGGGAACCATTTCTTTATCTTTGCGTCGTTACGCTTTACCATTTCGCCCCAAAGAACGCACCAGTCTTCGAGATTGATGTTGTCGTTCTTGACCTCATGCCAATAGTCCTTGGCTACATCTTTAGTGTGAAGCTGGCCTATGAGACAAAGATGCATATCTGCCATCTCTTCGTTATAATGACACGCGCCAATCTCTCCCTGGACCTGCTTCATCACATCAAGCATTACGCTGTCATTCATTCCGACTTCACAACAATCTGCCATGATCGTAACACAGTTCTTGATAGCCTGCATATCATTGCTAGCTATAATGTCTTCGAATACCTTTTTCATAACCGTATATTTTTGATGTTACTTCAGAAAATACTCTCTGATGTTGTATACACCATCCTTGTCTTTCAACAAATCGAGTGCAAGGCTGTGGGCATACTTAACCAGATGTTCTGTATCAATGTCCTTAACATCTTCCTTGCCGAGTATCTTAGCAATTGTGCATCCGTGGTCGCTTACAACCTGATTCATCGCAACGTACAAAGCGTAATCGTTGTAATAAGGTTTCTCCTCTGTTGCAAGTCCGAGACCGGTCATAGCATTGATCCATGTCTGCATATCCCAGGTTACTGGTGGATTCATACAGGTTACAATCTCAGAAGCCTCCTTCTTGGTGAGATAGTTATTCCACTTGATAGCGCAAAGCTTATCAAGATACTCTTGCGCAAGCTCTGGGTGCTTTGCTGCCATATCATTCATCATGCAACGCATCGTGTTACCGAATACGTGCATATACTTTACGTTTGCTGATGATGCCATCATTCCGTACAGCTCGTCAAATTTACTCATAATCTCTTTTGTTTCCATATCTTATATATTTTAACCTATTATCAAATCTCTCAACTCTACAAAGTCCTCCTCTGTGAAGTTGATGCTTCGCTTGCTTCCAAAGAGGATAGCAGTAGCAATTCCATCTGGCAGGTCAATAGACACAACTCCTTTGTCGATATGTCCGTGTATAAAACCTACATCGAATTTGTAATCTTCCACGGATTTTAGCATCTGCATCATATCTTCAAATATCGTGTTGGCATCTATGTTGCCGTCTTCATCGGCGATGAATAGGGTAGCGTTGTCAATGCTCTTGCCCCAACTATCCTTGTGCTTGGCGATGATGTTGTGCGCCGCACGTTTCATGTACACTGATGGTATGGCGAGCATCTGGTTAGCCTTAACCATATCGTCTATTCTAGCATCTGCCCACAAATCAAGCGATGTAAGCAGTTTCTCTTTCAATTCTGTTACGTTCATTTCTTAGTTCCTCCCTTCTTTGTCCCTTGAACCATAGCGAGATACTCTTGCCACGTTTTATCACTATGATTTGTCATATAGTCGTTAAGCATAGCGGTTTTCTGCTCTTCCGCCTGTGCTACTTCTTTTCTCAGTCGTTGCATCAAAGACAAATGTTTCTTTAATGCCTCCTGTCCTTGCTGAGTGCTTTCGATACGAGGGCGTATAATGCGCAATTCCTCGTCTTGCACTAGCTTAGACACATATTGCAAACTATTGACGTATTCCTGATTCTGCATCAAGTACTGACGTTGTGCGCCTGTAAGATTGTCTTCAATCTTATCAATCTCATCCCAGAGTGGGGTTTGAGACTGCTGTGCTTGCATGTTGATAGATGCTCGTTTCTGCTGTATTGCTTCGTACATCTTCTGTAGCTCGGCATCCATCATTTGCGGCTGCTGCTGATTTGTACCCATATCAAGCAAAGGGCTGTTTCCAAAATTCATCATAATCAATATCTTTAAGTTGGTGATATATTATAGAGAGGTGAGAGGGCATCCACCAACGAGGGCAAACACCCCTCACCAACTCATTTCTTTTTAGTCCGTCTAACCGGCTTCCTTACTGCTCTGTTACGCTCCTGTAGTGGGAGTAGAAGGAGCAGTGCAGTTACAGCCATAGCTGCCGTAACCAGAAATTACTGGCGTAGATGGGAGTACCAACTGACCACGCAAGCAATTGCAGGTCTTCTCGTTAACGTAAGCCATCATAAGCTTCTCCTTGTAAGGAGTGAGGGCTTCCATCACGGCTACCTTCTTGTCGAGGTCATTATACTTTGCTTGCAACGCATCGTACTGGTCTCTCTGATTCTTGTACAAGCCGAAATCAGCATCAACCTGAGACTTGTAAAGACCGAACTCAGCCTGCATTGCACGGCGGTTCTCGGCGTTGATAGCATCGTTAGCACCCTTATACATAGAGAACTTCTCAGCGATGTCTGTCTCTCGCATAGCGTAGAACTTGTTAGCGGTGTCGAGCTTCATACCGAACATGTAGGTAAGCAACTTCACCTCATCATCGCATTCCTTCTCCATTACCTGCAAGGCAGTTGGCTGATTTGAACTTGCGTTAGCCCCATAGGCGTTGATGTTCACGTTCTCAGGCATATTGCTGCCACCGAGTGAACCAAACACACTGCGGTTGTTACCGCCAAGCAACCAAGCACCAGCACCGAGTGCTGTGCCGATGATACCAAGGGTAAGACCAGCATTACCTGTAGCCTTAGAAGCATAATCGTCATGCTTTTTCCCCTCTTCGTAGATTTTCTTCTCTACGACCTTTGCATCTGTCATTTCCATGATACAATCTTTTTAAGTTATCCTTAATATTAACTAACACTATTGTAACGTTACGGATGCAAAGGTACAAAGAATAGGGGAGAGCAAATATAACTCTATCACACTTTCTTTTAGTGGTTGATTATCAGAGATTTAAGGTGATAGTAGGTAGTATCATAAATAACAAAAAAGAGAGGCAATCACTTACCTCTCTTACTCTTAATGAAGTGCAGTATATCCCACTTCTTAAAATATCGGGTGTGCCCTCGCTTTTTGCATTCTCCGTTCGGAATGTCACCCCTAGCGACCATCCTGTTCAACGTAGCATCAGAAACATGCAGTTTCTCCTTGACTTCCTCGGTAGATAGCATCGGGTTAAGCATATCGGGGATGATGTCGCACAATCTATCTAGGTCATCATCGCTCATTCCGCAAGCGGTGATGACCTCACCATTTCGCTGCTGCTCGTCAGCCTTAAAGCAAGCATCACTCAGCGACTTAAAAGCCGTTCCGAGCATCTTATAATTCAATATCTTTCCCATTATGCACAGATTTTACGTCCTAACTTACTTCGACTGATAAACAAATCCACAAAAGAGTACAGATAGAATATTGCCGTTACCACCATGACCGTATAGCAAGAATCTACCATATCTTTGGTGGTATACCAACTCCATTCCACAATGTGAGCCGCATTGATGCTTGCAAAGTAGAAGAAGGGAATGCGGTATCTCCAACACAAGAAGAAAAATCGGCTTGCTAATATCAAAACCATTGGCAGGACGTACACCATAAAATATATGTAGAGATAGCAAGTTGCATTCTCCGCATAAGGGATGAACATTTCACGAGGATGCTGAGAGAATTCATAAATGCCGTATGCGTGAAAGCACATAAGTGTAATAGGAACGTACTTACAAAACCATCTGAAAAATTTCAGAATCCTTCTACTATACCGATTACCGTGTCGCATCAGTAAGTCCATAACCTCACTGACATCTTTGTCTTTCAACCACTTTAACAGGTTGTCTTCGTCTTCTTTATTCATAAGCGTTGATTTTAATTAAATGATGGTGCAAAGATACACTCTTTTGCACAAAACCAGCGAAAATGAGAATATTTTTGTGTTAAACTTTATAAAAAGTAACAATCTGAAAGTAGATGGCTGCAAAAATAGCGTTAGAACGGTTTCCTTACCAAATTCTAACGCTATTAGTGTTTATCCTATCACAACCTCAAGGCTCTCCATATCAGCGAACTTCAAGCCGCAATCTTTCGCTGCCTTGAACAGCTCCTTCTCGTCAACGTCCTCGATGGCTACCTCTACCTCGGCATTGGCAAGGTCTGAGAAGTACTTCTCTGTCTTCTGCTTCTGATTGAAGAAGTACTCATTGACCTCAGCGAACTTGGCTGAATCGTCCTTGGTGTATTCGTAGCCCTCATTGGCGTGCTTCTGCTCTAGCTGCTGGCACTCCTGAAGCTTGCACTGCATCTCCTCGAACTTATCGTCCTTCAAGCTCTGCTGCGCTTCCTCCACATCCTTGTCGTAGGTATCGGCTACTTGGCGCAGTGCCTTCATATTCTTCCAAACTCGCATAGCGGCATCATCGCTCATTGATGATGTCTTCAATGCCTTCAATGTCTTGTAGGCTGCAACAGCCTCGAATGTCTTAATCTTTTTCATAATTGTTTCTTTATTTATATGTTATACAATATTCTTCTCCAGATTGCCATAGCAGAATACCTTTCCTATTAACAGTGCAAAGTTAAGAAAATAATTCCGAATAGCAATGCAGGAGGAGCAAAATTCACGAATTTAAAATTAACTTCCCCATGTTGGATAATCACTTAGATTTCATTAGTATTTGCAATACTTACAAGAGCAGGATTTTTCTCTAGTTCTTTAATGAAATCATTAATAGCAGTACTAACAGCAGCAACATTACCATTCTCAATGTTGTTATAATTAACATTAAGATTATTACTTCCGTAATAACTAAAGCTAGCTAGTTGATTACCAGTACTATTATTTACACTACCACTATCTACACCTTCGATAGTGTCATTGTTACGAACTCGAACATTAGCATTGATACTAAGTTCATTTACAGTAGCTTCTACATTAGAAGTCATACTTACAATTTTAGTTACTTTAATTTCCATTGTGTTTAAATTTTAATTATAATATTAATATTATGATTTATATATTGGTAAAGTATGCATTCCACTAACTTCTCCAACAAATTTAAAATCAAATGCTTCATAATAAGTATCATGGTCTCTTCTATCAGAATCTAAAGTTAAAGCTATATTCCAATTATTAATTTTATATTGAGGATAGTCTTCTATCTTATTTACAATAGGTATCTGTGTTGTAGTAAAACCACCATATTCATTTTCTGCATCTTCTTTTGTAGCATAAGCAGTTAATATTACATTTTCTGTACTTACTTTTAAATAACGTTTTGGAGCATAAACATTTATATCAGTTGCTACAGGTATTGACAGATTATCTAATTCAGTTTGACCAAATGAACTTATATTAGCTCGTAAATTTACTAACGAAGTAGTACCAAAATCTAACGTAAAACTAAATTCTATATATTTATCTGCTGATACAATATATCCATTATTACCATCTATATAATAATGTCCTCCATAATACGTATTAACAGTAAAATTAGTAACTTTTACTTCTACTGTAGTATAATATGTAGGTTTTCCTTTAGTACTTATAGTAACTTTATTAAATAGATAGCCAGAAATATCTATAGTTTGTCCAGTAACATCATTATTTATAGGACAAGGTGTTACAGATGTATAAAAATAATTATCATCAACTCCACCAACAGGACATAATAGTCCTGCTATATAAATTTCATCATTAACTTCACTTTTAAAACCTAAACTATTACTACCATTGTTACTATTAATGGATTGATTTTTAAAATTAACAATAAACTCACTATCAGGTATTTCATCATTATAACTAACAGAAGCATTATTTATAGGAACAGTACCTGAAAGATATTTCATACGTTTTTTGGTTTTATTATATATACATACAGCAGGATACCATTCTTTATTAAAAGCAGATAATAAAGCTAGTATATCTTCAAAAGATATAGTATTCTTTGAATTTATAGGTTCATATCCAAAATAAAATCTTAAATAATAAGTTTGGTCTAAATATATAGTATCTCGTATACCAGTAGAAAAACGTATAGGGTCTTGATAACTATAATCTTCGGTATTATAACCAATAAAATCACTAAGTCTATAGGGAGATTGACTAGTTCCAAAAGGCATATTATAATTCCATGCACCTTTAATACTTAATTCTTCAAATGAACTTACTGTATTAATAGTGTATACTTGGTCACTTAAACTATTATTACCTAACCACCAACCTCTACTTGAAGAACTCCAACTTTGTTTATCTGAATTTAAAGTATCTGTAACAAAAGGTTTATTATAAAGATTGACAGGTTTATATTTAGAATATGGATTTAAATTCACACTCTTACAAAGAGTAGCAAGGTCATTGCTACTCTCTCCAAGAGCTTGTTTAACATCATCAATGCTAACAGGAGCACTAATAATTCCGGTTTCACTATTGTAAGACATAATCTTTATTTTTTTAATATTCAACTTCAGTTCCTTATTCTGTTACAACTTCTTTAGTAACAACTCGCTCTACTGTTACATTGAACACTTTCGCAAGCCATAATATAAATCGTTTCATACGCTTAATCTTTAGAACTTAAAACACTAGGCAAGGCAGCTCTATAAGAGCCACCCTGCGTTAATACTCACGATACTTACTCTGCTGCTTCGCTTGCCATATTAGCAGCGATAGCGGAATTAACCTCCTTAATCAATGCAGATACCTCACTGAGCTTGCTCTGCGGAACACCGCTGATGTTGTAGGTCAGTTCGCTGCCGTTGGAGCTTGCGTTCGCATTGCCGAGATAATTACCATTTGGGTCACCATAGATACTCATATTGATGCTCTCAATGTTGCCACCCGTCTTGTCAACATTGTAGGTGATTTCTACTCGATAGCCGCCCTTGGTGTAAGTGGCTGTTGTCTGTTCACTTTTCTTGTTAATCTTTAAATTCTCCATTTTCTAATCTAATTTAATGAATTAATATTCTTGTTATCTAATCTCTTCTTGTTGCAGTCTTCCTTATCTCCACTCAATCGCTGAACCTCTGATTCGAGGAAGACCACCCGAGCCTTCAACCTGCTGACCTCATCGCCCACCTGCTCGATAGCACCGAATGCCGTTGCAATCAGCTTCGGAGACCAGTAGTTAATCTTGTAGTAGCCCTTCTCGTCCGTCTCCACGATGTCCTTTAAGTGAGGGTTGCACAAGACGTGTTGGGCAATCCAACCGATAGACCTTGTATTGTCCTTCTTCCAAGCAAAGCCGAATGTGCCACCCATTGCCTTGATGATACCCAAGTAGTCCAGCTTCCGCAAATCCTGCTTCAAGCGGATGTCAGAAGATTGATAAGCTGTAACTCCACCTTTAACAAGACAATTACCACCGATAGTAGCAGTACCAACAACATTAATGTTACTAAAATGAGCATTACCGCTTTGATATATATACCAATAATTAGAACCATTATGACTACATATATCTTGAACTTTCACCCAATTACTATTATTAGCATTACCTAAATATAAATCACCACCACTACCTCCAATTCTAGCTCCACTATCAGGAGTTATAGTTGTAATACCTGGAAATTTCAGTGTACCATTACTTCTTTTATTAGGATAATAATTAAATACAGTTCCATCGGCTATACCTAAATATATAGCATTAGCAACAGTATCATATTTAAGACCAGCCCAATCACTATACTTCCAGTTGGTTGCTCCAAAACGAATAGCAGCACCAGTATTAAATACTACTTGGTCTTTTATAGCTGATATACGAGCATGAGTATTTACATTATTATTTAATATTATAGCTCCGTTTTCAGAATCACTATTATTTATGTATATTGTTCCATTAACATTACCAGTACCATCAAAACTTTGACCCCAAATACTTCTTGCTGTTGCAAGCTTAGATGCAGAAGCTACATTTATATTATGTATATCAGTACCATTAAGAAGTAATGTGCCAAAATCCAATCTTAAAGTATTGACTGTTTTAATAGTCATACCAAAGTAATCAGTAATAGTAGTACTATATGCTCCAGTATTTGGATACCTATGGTCAAATCCATACCAAGGATGTTTATTAGTACCATCACTCCAAACATCATTCCAATTAGGTGACCAATTTATATTACCATCAAAAGTTCTACCACTAGTAGCATGATAACCATCTACTGTGTCTGCATTTCCTGCACTACTAGCATAGCCATTATGCAAAGCATTATATAAACTATTTGCACCTTTTTGACTAAGACTAGTACCAGTAGAAGTACCACTATAACTATCAGTAATTCCTCTCCAAGTATTTTGCCAAGTAGTAGAAACACCATTGATAGTAATAGTTTGACCACTTACAGAACCAGTAACAAAGTTTTTATCATTAGTAAGTTGACTAAGTTTAGTAAGATTACCTGTATGATAAACTTTATCTTCACCATTACATTTTCCAGTAGTTCTAACTACATTGTTGCTAAAATATAACTCTCCATTTACTGCACGAATACCATCATAGTTACCGTTACTTCTACAAAATAGAATAGCTTCTGTAACTTCTTCAGATACATCATTAGTATAAATGCTATTAACTCCAATAATATCGGAATTTCTCATATTTATACCCCATTGACCAGAAGTATAATATCTATCATTAGCCATAGTAAGAACACTAACATCTTGATGACTAGTAAGATAACCTTGACTTTTAACCCAAGATTGCGTAGCATACCCATTAAGAGATTGATGACTAGTAAGATACGTTCCTAAATCTACAGCAGTTCCACCAGTAGCTGCAATAGTTTTAGTAACACCGTTAATCTTAACACTATGTGTATGACTAGTTGCCGACTTACCACTAAGAAGTGAATCTACACTACTTTTGGTATAATAGTTAGCAAGACTTTGGTGAGAAGTTAAAAATGTAGCACCTTTAGTAAATGTAATACCCTTTCCGCTTTTAGATACAGACGTGATAGCATTACCGCTTCCACTTGTTGTTATTGCATTTACATAACCATCGAGCGATTGGTGTGCGGTAAGGTAATTTCCCTTTGGCTGATACAAGCTGGCAGCGTCAGTCCTAGTAAGGTAGCTCGCAAGGCTCTGATGCGAAGTCAAAAACGTTGTTCCCTTTGTCACGATGATAGTCGTTCCGCTCTTACTGATGGCTGTCACTGCGTTTCCACTACCGCTAACGCTAACGTTCATAGCCGAGCCTCCTTCTAGGCTAGAGATACGAGAATCAAGAGCCTTGATGGAGTAGGCAGAAGCTATCTCAGACAGCGATTCTGATGTAAGCTTCAAGGCACTTGAATAACTCTTCACACTGCCGTTTAAGCCGCCACCACCGCCCGTGGTAGATGCTCCTGCTCCGTATGCCGTGATACCGCCTGTGGCATAGAGATTACCATCAATCTTGATAGCCTTGTTTGTGGAATCATACGTGAGCTTAATGCCATGGAAGGAGATTGCGCCCTCGAAGGTAGCATCGCCCGATACACCAAGTTTAGAGAATGGTGCGTTTGGCTTCAAAGACACAAGGTCGGCAACGCTCGTTCCTGCACTTCCTGCCTTCCAAGTCGGCTCGAAGAAGATGAGGTATGCGCCAAGATTCTTTTCGCTGATGATAAACGATGTCGGGTCTGCGTGAACCTTTCCGCTCACATCCCACCAGATAGCACCATTGGCAAGATAGCCAGAGCCATCGAAGCGGATGAGGGAGGTTGCAGGGGTAAGATTTCCGCTATTATAGTCCTTATCCACCATCTGACCGCCCCACCATGTTGCGATACTCTTCTTTCCTCTATTTGGGTCTATTGCTCCGTTGATACCGCTCTGAACGTTTCCGTCTCCGTCTCTCAGCGCAAGGAGCGTTGTCATTACAAGACCACCGTCAATATCTGTAGTCTGACCGAGCGCATCCTTGAGATACTTGTAACCTGCGAGGTCTGTGATATTCTGCTGCAAGTCACCATATATCTTGCTAGTGATATAGGCGTTTGCCAAGCCAAGTTTGTCATAGAATGCGCTGTATGCAGACTGAAAGTTGGTAAACTTCGTTCCCACGGCTGAGACGATAGCAGCCTTGCCGTTGGTATCAGTCTCATTGTATCTTTTAGATATATCTGAGAGATACGTAACGAGTTCCGTTTTGGCACTCGTGAGAGTAGCAAAAGCGGTGTTGAGGTCGGTGAGTTCCTTGGTGTTCGCCAGTACCTCTGCGTTCTTCACTTCATTGTACGACTTCTGTGCTGCCGCAAAATCATCTTCAAGTCGCTTAGAATCCTGCGCCATTGCTGCAATCTCGGAAGGCTCTAGGTAGCCATCGGTAACATAATTATCGAATTCCTTCTTATTATCAGTGACCGTATTTCCGAGGTTTTTAATGTCCGTCTGTGCGGTCTGTGCCGCCTTCTGAGCATCTTCTGCTGCCTTTTTGGCTGCGTTGGCAACGGTATCATCGGTGTATTTAGATGCTTTAATCCAATCACCGATGGCGAACTGAGAACCTGCCGCTTTGTTGGTCTGACAGCGCAATACCTCATTCTTGTAGGTACTGCCGTCAGAAGGATAAGTGGCATTAACCCATATATCGCCAACCTGATAAGGTGTCGTAGGCTGAACGCTGAACACCTTCATTTTCCCGTTTGCGGTCTCCTGTGCCATTCTTGCATCGGAAAGGGCTTTGGCGATGTCGGTATCTGTAATGAGAGTCCACTTATAGGTGTTGCTATCCTTGGCAAAGCGGTATGCCTTGCCCGTCTTGTTGTTGTAGTAAAGGTCGCCAAGATGGATTTCTTTATCCTTATCGGTCTTCCAACTGATGGCTGGGGCATTCTCCAAGGTAGGAACACCATCATAGAACCACGTTTCGATAGCACCATCCACCTGATTCTGCAATTCGCCAATCTTCTTGAAATACTGAGACAATTCCTTGCCATCCACAGTGGATTTAGCGGAAATCTTACCCTTAACAGACACTTGCTTAGTGCTGCTATCATATCTGATATAAGAGCTGCCCTCATAGCCATTCTCCTTTGTAGGTCTATCACCTACATACATATCACCATAGACGTTGAAGAATGCCTTGTTATTCTGCTTATTCACACCATATTCCACGTATTCCCTATTGGCAAAGGAATAGCTGTTGATGCCGTGATAGAGGCTGATGGATGGCGAATAGGTATCTACCGCCGAGAAGATAAGGCAGTTCTGACGTTCTACATCGGTTGTGTTACCGCACTGGTTGAGCACATCACCTTTAGCAGGTACGTCGCTTGCCGTAGCGCAATCGGTATCGGAGAGGTCGATATAATGATACTTCTTTCCTTCCAGCTCTACAGGGTCTTCATCACGACCGATTACCAATCTCCAGTAAAAGTGATTGCCTGCCTTGTGATAAGTGCCCTTGCGAACATTGAATGATTCCGAGCGCACTTGGTCGCCAACAGCGAAATCATTATCCACGGCATCGCCTTCCTGCTCTGCTAAGAAATAGCAACGATAAGCCTTCTGTGACACATTATTATATGTCACAGTAGCCTCTTCTACCTTATGAGCCACCACGCCACCAGCAGGAGAGATTATCTCCTTACCGCCAATGGTGGATGTTTTATTGATAACCAGCTCCTCGAAGATAGCCTTCATTCTTACCTCCAAGTAATCTGTGATGAGGTGCGAGCGACCTTCTGCGTCTGGAGTCCACGAGCCTCCACCGACAAGCATTCCCTGCAAGAACTTCTGCACCTTTTCCCAAGTGATAGTTCCTTTTGCGGTATCATCGTTTATCTTTGAGATGAAGTGCTTACTTCCCTCTGTCGCAACCTGATTCTTGACCTGTGTAGTTGTCAAGCCTGCACCTGTTCCGCCATTTCCACTTTGGAGCGACGATATCTGTTGCTGAATTTTCTGGATAGTTCCAACCTCCTTATCCTCGCGAAGAGTTATATCGTAGGTAGGAATCTTACCATCTTCTTCCTTGATTGTGAGCTGATCTATGGATATTACACCGCCAATTCTGAGGTCAGTATCCTCAAACTCCATCAAGTCTCCGGCTTTGAGCGTATCATGAAGACTCTTGATAACTCCTGTAGTATCCTTTTCAGCAAGATCATGCTGTCTTGCCATGAAAATCTCATCAACCTTAGGCTGATAGACGTACCTTGTGTAGTCGTTCTTGTCAATGAATGCTATGGCGTATTTAAGGAGCTTCAGAGACGCAGCATTGACATACGAATCAGGAAGTGTGATGCCGGTAAGAACGAAATGGTCGCCTTTCTTGATAGGGTAGTCCTTGTATGGAAACCAAAGCTCAAGAGCGTCGTCCTTTACTCTTTCAATAGTAAGTCTCCATCTTCCATCAATCTTGGTTGAGGATGCTACCTTGAATGTTCGTCCGCCACACATACCATCCTTCATCGAGATGGAGAAGTCGTCATCCTTTAAGTCGTTGATATCAAAGTCGATAGCCTTTTTAAGATAGATATCAACATTCTTTACGGTTTCATTATCGCCAAATCTTCCGTCATCATCAGGAGCCACACCCTCGTCAATCTCATCAACACGTACACCACCGATTTCCATCTCTTCGATAGTAGGGTAGATTTCAATAACTCCATTTGTCTTATCATCAGTCTCAAAGAACTGCGATGCAGAACGAAGACCAATCTGCTCGATGTTGATAGAATCGATGTATGGCCTGTGCGGATCTGTGGAGAATTTGTGCTGTCTCCCGGTAGGATTCACGTACTTCTTCTCTTCATTCGTGAGTGTGTTATAGAAATCACTCAGCGATACATGAGGGAATCCAGGCAACATAAGTCTGTTGATGGACATGTTGTTCGGAAGATTCTTTGCGTACTCCTTCATGGACGAAGGAACATTTTTCTTGTTGAGGCCCGATGTGATATACATCTTTGTATTTCCGGCCTTGACCTGCGCAATAAACGCATCAAGCTTCTCCTTTGACTCCTCATCTCCGGTGTCAGTCTGTGTTCCCTTCAGCTCAGAATAGAATCTACATTTTTTAGAGCCGTATCCCTGTGTTACATAACCGGTAATCTCAGTCTTGAAATCAAATGTAACCTTAAGTACCCAACCGGAAGACTGCTCGCCAGTTTCTGGAGAAACAATATACTTTCTCGGATTCTTGAAATATGTCTCTATATAATCGAGGTCCAGTTCAAGTTCAACATTCGTGCTGGCTCCGACGACTTTCGTGATGTTCGCCACGTACTTGACACCGAGGTCCGCATAGTAGTGGGAAGGAAGATTCTTCTCGGAACCATAGGCTCTCAATCTCGTAACGACACTCTGATCGGAATCAGCGTTCTGAACAATCTCATATAATCCATTACCGAGGCCATACTTGAAGATATGGTTTGCCTGTATTCCGGTAGTACCGACATAGATGTTTCTTCCTCTGACGATGAAGTTTATGTCCCACTTCTCGTTCACAAGCGCAAGGGCCTGCCAACAGGTCTGCGAATCCACTGTAATGGACATCGATTCGATGACGTTATCGTCGGTTTTCTCACCATAAACCGACAACCACTCACTTTCAAGGGCTCCACGCTGAACGGAACGGTCCTTGTTTCGGGAGTAAATCTTCCAAAGACCTGCACCAATCTGCTCGTTTAAGCATGCCTGGATTCTGTCTAGCAAATCATCCAACGTCTGTACATAGAATGGGAATTTCGGCAGGGCAGTGTAGTGAAGCTCGTTATCGTTCAATACCACATCGAGGAACTCTGCCCTGGCAAGCTCATCCTGCAATGCATTGAACTTTACGCTGTCATATACGAAGCCCTCACCGTAGGTGTCAGGTCTTGCCTGCTTATCTTTGCCCGGCTCGTAGTTGAGCTCGAATCGCTCGCCACGATAGACAATATAGTCGCCTATCTGAAAGTTGATAGGCACTTCATGCTTGAAGTTGATAGTCAAAAAGCACTCACCCATCCAGGAATCAGAGTACTCCAATCCATGAACGGTTATCTGCTCTCCGTTAACGTCTGTCAGCTTCGAGCCATCCTTATGATAAATATTCCAAGCGCTCATCTGTATGCTATACTAAATTTGAAATATTGCCCTGTGTATCCTTAATCGGCTTAATATCAGTAACAGGGTCGTTAAACTTGAAAGTAATAGAGAGGACTAGCAAGTCCTCGTTATCCGGATCCCTATATAGGTTTGGATCAATATCCTTAAGTCTTACATGCTGTCTTCCGATTCTATTGAAGTCGCAATACATCTTCATCATGCCTGACTTGCGGATGTAATCAATAAAAGCCTTACATTTCTCGTTAGCGCCGAAAGCCTCGCCGTGGAACATAAACTTAACCTTATTCTCGTAGGCTGCCATATAAAGTCCATCCTTTCCGATATATTCGTCATCACCATGCTCATCGTGCCACTCCCTTTTCGGTGGTTCCTTGACAGAATCACAAGGCTTGAACGGACTCTCGCTAACGTACATACCGAAGTCGGCGATGGAGTCCTTCACCTCGTTCCCATCGCCTTCCTTCTGCATGTATATCCTGAAATAATCTTTCATACCTTAAATCAACTTTTTACAATTGCAAATATACAAAATATTGCATAAATATGCAAGTGATATTCGATTAAAAATGTATAAATATACAAAAGAGGGCACAGTTATAAGTCCGCGCCCCCGATTATTACTTCATCTTCAATGATTTTGTTCCGTTAAGAACTCTATTGAAGTTGTCGTTATACTCAACGAATATACTTTCAATCCTCTCGGCCGCATCCGCATTGCGTAACGTATTTCGAGCAATCGTATTAAGCTGAGACAACTGCGACTTCGCAATCTCGCTCATCTCCGGATAATACTTAGCTTGTTCTGCTCTCATGACAGAGCAATCGAGCCTAATTGCGTTGAGGTATGAGGCAATCAAGTCTCCTGTTTCCTCCGTAATACTCTTAATGGAATTTCTAGAAGAAGAACTGCTATTATCTGACCATCCGTAAGTTTTCTTAAGGTAATCTCTCGTTGCCTCGATTTGCTTTGAGAGTTCATCTGTGCTGTTCTTTACGTCGGCATACTCGGCTCCTGTGTATTCTGAAATAACATTTCCGTTGGAATCCTTAATCTTGTCATCATTCTCTGCGTACCCCTGAGTCTTCTTCAGAAGGGCCTTGATTTTGTCTCCATATGTATTCTCAATCATGGAGTTCAAGATGGCGTCCTTTAATTTTCCTTCAAAGCCATCCACCAAGTCTTCATACCCATTGGCCATAGTTGACATTGCGTCGCCCCAGGAAGACACCAAGTCAGAGAACTTGTTACCGGTCAGTTTCTCTGTAAGAGCCTCAATTATGTCATCGGCCTTCTCGCCATACTGAATGAGCTTTTCCAGGTAATCTCTGAAATCTGAGTCCATGTTAGCCCAAAGGCCAGTGTAATCCTTCTTAATCTTCGACAATGTATCAGCGTTCATGTTGAGCATGTCTTCCATTCCGTTGAACTGGACTCCGTACTTCGAAGAGATTTCTCCGGCAACATCACGCCAGTTCTGACCATTGTACTTATAGGAACCCTTCCACATTCTATATTTGATAGAGTGGGAGCCAGCTGACGCACCGGCATTGAGCCTCTTCTGCGCGATAACCTTAGTCTGCTCAATCTCCGCCTTAAGCATTTCCTGGGCTTCCTTGGATGCCTCTGTAGCCTCTGTACCCCAATGGATGTTCATGTACTCAGTCTTCTTGGAGATGAGAGAATCCCAAATTGAGGTCAGGTTGTCGTACTCAGCCTTCGCCTTGTTGTAGCTGCTGTAGTCTGCACCGAACGCCTTGATGAGCGAGCCGCCAATGCTCAACGCTGCGGAAGCGGCTGCTGCGTATGGACCAGCACCTTTGAGGAACCCGAGACCCTTCATTTTGCCGAGGGTATCAAAAGCCCCGGCTGTACTTGCTGCCGAAGAGAATGCGCCTGATGCTCCACCTACAATTTGGCCAAGGATTGAATCCTCTTCGCCCATAGCCTTGAATAGATTGATTACCGGGTCAAGAACCGTGCTGAGCGCCTGTATCTTCGTCGCAAGTTCAGAAATGGCCTTAGACGAGTCTGCGTATGCTGACTGCTGATCATTCTTCAGGCTCGCCTTGGTTCTTACGCCGCCAGCGATTCCGAGTCTCGAAGCCTCCTCCTTGCTGACGAATATCTTCGCGGTATCATCCATGCCGCCAAGACGCTCATTTATGAACTTTCCGATAGCCTTACCGCGATTCACCCCTCCGAAGATGAAGCCGAACGGGTTTCTGCTAATCTGCTCATTTCTGAGCTTATCCAAAGCGTCCCTCAACTGTTTGATAGATTCTACAGACAAACCGGTAGTCATTGAGAACTGGTCAATCTTCTCAATCATTGAGTCGATTGTAGCGGAAGAAACTCTATCGAGGTCATCAAAGATAGCAACCCAATCAGATTCCTGCTTGAACTGCTCGAACTGAAGCTTTGCCACATTCTCGTTGTGAGTTTTTGTGGCTCCGGCCTTGGCTCTATCTCTCATCTTCGGGTCTTCGATGCCCTTGATGAGCTCAAGCTGTCTCTCGTATTTGCGGTTTTCATCCTCAATCTGTTGTGCGATGGTTGCATTCTTTTCAATAAGACTAGCCATCAGGTCGATGGTCTCCTTCTTGATCTTGTTGTTCTCATCTTCCAGTTTCTTGCGGATATCGTAAACACGAGTCTCCTCGCCATACTTATCCTTGACATTTTCAAGACTCATTCCCTTAACCTCGTCCGTAGTCAAGTTAAGGCCGGACTGAATGTTGTCGTGCTTTACCGCAATATCGAGCTGCTCCTCCAGGAACCTCTTGTATGTATCAAACTGAACAGTTCCTCCGAAAGCTATGTTCTCTGAACCCTTCTTGTTTCCTGTCAGCTCATATATCTTCTTGTATGTCTCATACTGCTCAGATATAGTATCAAGCTGCTTATTGAGTACATTCAGTTCGTCTCTGCGCTGGTCTTCGAGAAGTTTTCGGTTTTCAGTTTGAATGCCAGCCTTCTCGTTTGCAGCATAGTCCAATCTCTCCCTTGTTGAGGCCGGGAGAGTCTTCAAGAGTTCTTTGATAGAGGTCTCATAATTGGTGTAGTCGGAGATAGGGAACCTCTTTTTATCATTGAATATAACCTCAAACTCTCCGTCATTAGCAAGCTGACCAAGAGCACCTTCTCCATAAAGCTCCTTAAACTTCTTGATTTCAGCATACATCTTCTTGTATAAGTCGATGCGCTTCCTCAAATCTTCAAGAGCCTTATCTGTCTGCGCGCCTGTTGACCTACGGCCACCGGTTTTCTTGTTTTTCTTCTTGTCGTCACCAGTAAACCATTCGCCCCAGTTATCATGATAAGCCTGCATCTTAAGTTCGTACTCCTTCTGCTTCTGTGTAAACTCATCGAGAGAAAGATTGCCCAGCGCAAGCATCTTCTTTCTGGTGTTGAGTTCCTTTTTGGCAGCAGTAATGTCCGACTCTGCGTTGCTCTTTGCTTTATCGTAGTCGTCTCCGGCATCCTTTCCCCAACTCTTGACGTACTTGTTCTTCTCATGGTAGTCGTAACCACTACCCTTGAGATTCTTTTCGAGCTGCTGAGTGAGATCCGAGTCATCGTTCCTGAATACGAGATGAATGACAGCCTCGAATCTATCAGCCGCAAGCATTCGCTTCAATGCGTCTGATGCAAAAGGATAGTCTTTCTGAACCTGAGCCGCAGCATCTTTCATCATGTTTGAAACCTGGACCTTCTCTGCATCTGTCAATTCCTGGTTGTTGCGAATCTTGTCACCAATCCAAGGAAACGAAGTGTTTACTGCGTTATCGAGAGCATCCTTGAATTTATTCTCGTAGAAGCCAGTTTCAACACCCATCGCATTAAGAACGTCAGCACGGAACTGATCAGAAACATCCTGGTTCCATCCCTGCTTTGCAAAGAATGACGAAAGAATCTGGTTAGCCTTACCCTGCAACTTCGGGCTGTTGCTAATATCTCCAAGCTCATCAATGAGATAATCGCGCATGGCTTTCACCTCATCCTTATACTTTTCCTCCCAGGAGTTGAAGCTAGCGAAGTCGGATTGGGTGGCATTAATCATATTCGCCTTTGCGGATGCTGAAGAGAATGCTTCTGCTATCTCCTTTGCAGAAGACAGCTTCTCGTCGAATCCCTTGTATGTACCCTCGTCCGAAAGAGATTTCTGAGTACTCTCCTCAACCTGCTTGAGAAGAATGAGCTGTTCTTTGAGATACTTAAGTCTGTCCTCATTCGATTTCTTTTCGAGAAGGCTCATAGTGAAAGCATTCTCCTTTTCAGGAGCAATCTCCTTAAGCTTTTCCTTATATGCGTCAATGAGGTTTTCTATCTCTTTCTCATCGCCGTCCTTAATGGCTTTATCTGCATCGTTATCGCGAAGGAACTCGCCGATCTGAGTGTACCTGTCTTTCAGTTCGTCAGCCGTAGTCTCCATATCCTGTTTCAGCTGCTGATGCTTCTGCCAGTAGTATGCAAAGATTGCAGATCCGGCAGATATAGCTATTCCTGGAAGACCACCAAGAAAACCGATGATAGAACTGAATCCGGACTTCAAGCCTCCGAGAAGCAAGCCTCCTGCTGCTCCCCATTTGCTAGGGCTAGCCAATCCCTTCAGAAATCCACCAAGGGAGATTCTGTTTACCTGACCCTCCTGTTTGGTGAGAGCCATACCTTGCTTGTACATCTCCTTGGTTATCTGACCGGTAACATACAAGCGTCTTAGTTCAGCTTTTGTTATCGCATTTGCCTTTGCGAGTGCCTGGATATCCTGAATTCGAATCTGATTTTTATACTGAAGAATCTGTTTCTCTACAGGAGTTATTTTCTCACCACGCAAGAGCTTAAGTTCTGCTTCTTTCGCAATATTCCCCTTTGAGTTCAGTATTCTCTTTCCAATGCCGCCTTCCAGGATCTTAACTCCACGCATAAGAGCCGGCCCGGCGAATGCAGCAACCATAGCAGGACCCAAGACGTGAATCTGCTGCACGAGATTGGTAACAACATCAAGTATGCCCTTGAAGGTTCCACCTATAACATTCTTACCGTTAGCAAAGTCGGCAAGCATGATTTCCCAGGCATCCTTCAGTTTATTGTAGCGTCCGAGCAAAGTCTCACTCAGAACCTGCTGCATATTATAGAACTGACCACCTGCATCAGTCATCTGCCAGAAGATAGACTTTACGTCATCAAAGCTAACATCTCGGCTTGAAATTCTGGTCTTAATCTCTGATGTTGAGACATTTCGCCCCTCTTGCTTAGAGTAGAACTCTGATAACTTTTCAAGCATAGGAATACCGGCATAGGCAATCTGACGAAGCTCCTTGCCATCTAGCCAACCACGAGCCTGAACCTGACCAAACGCCAATGCGATACGGTCAAAGCTAACACCAAGACCGGAAGACATATCCGCAAGCCTCTTGGTTGTGTCATAGAGCTGGTCGTACTCAACTCCATACGCAGCCAACTGCTTAACGTCTCGGTTCAACTCAGAGAACGTAAATGGCGAATTAAGAGCGAGTTCCTTAATCTGGTTAAACATTGTGTTCGCGTTCTGCATATCACCAAGGATTGACTGGAGAGCGATATGCTGCTTCTCCATCTCACCACCAGTTGTGATGATGCTCATAGCGAACTGCTGTGCGCCGAACACAAGACCTCCCTGCAAGAAAAGTGACTTCAAATCCTGCACGGTTGAATTCAGCTTTCCTGCATGACTGTTGGCTCTCTCGAAGCCGCGGACCAAATCAGACTGAACCTTTGCAGCCGTCTGAGCAATCTCCTGCTGACGCTTCTGTTCAAGCTCGATACCTTTCTGAACCTCTTGGTTTACTGCTTTCTGATCTTGAAGAACCCTAGAAGCTAATGTGGTATCGTGGCCACTACCGATATTGCCAAGCATACCGAGGCTATCCTTCCAGTTCTCTGAATTAAGTCTTCCCTTGATATTTATAAGGGCTCTCATTAAAGAAAGAAGTCTGTTAATCTCGGCTTCAGCTTTACTAACATCTGCTCCGACAGAAATTCCTCGGCTGTATTCAGAGCGAAGCTGGCGAACCTTATTGCCGAGAGAATCGTATCGGCGTTCGGTGTTCTTCAAATCATTCTGGCGTTGCCTCTCTGCCTCTTTTGCCTCGCGTGCTGCGTCCTTTATAACCTTTGCATAAGTATTTGCTTTATCTATAGCATTAAGATACCCGGAACTCTTTACGACATCAGTTGCAGTGAGTCCTGTGATAGGATGAATACCTCTGTTATTCCTGATCTGTTCTAATTCAGTTCTGTATTTAGACAGCTCTGACAACGACTGACGTATGTTGTTCGTTGAATCGACGCCAAACATCTGTATGCCTTCACCATGGCGTTTGTTGATTTCGTCAATAATAGAAGATAACTTATAAAGTTCTCTCTCTGCCTTGTTTGCCTCAGTTGCAACGCTGTTAGGAAATATGTTGAATCCAGCACCTTCCTTGGACACCTCTCCGAGTATGCGGCCTATTTTGTACAATCCGTCCTGGACAGACTCCAACTGCTGGAGTTTTTTCGAACTGAAGAAATCTTCGCTTGAAAATACGCCAATATTACGACGTAATTCTTTAACGAAGTTGTTTAGCTTTTCAAAACTACGACCTCCCTTATCTCCAATACCTTTTGTTGCTTCGGATATTGCTTCCAAAGCATTCTGTGCCTGCTTACCAGTAGAATCAACCTTGTTTAATTCTCTGATAATCTTTTTGGTTTCCTCTTCAATTCTCGATTTTAGAGTGAGCGAGAAACTGAGGTCTCCCATATTTCCACCTGCCATATCCTGAATATTTTTAAATTAGAGTTTATTGTTTAAGTAATCAGCAAGACTTATCTTCTTGCCAACGAGGATTCCCTCATTCTTCTTTTTCTCCATCCACCTGTCGTAGAGGTCATCCATCTCCTTCTTGGTATGCTTCTTCGGACCGCCTTCCTTCTTGGTCTTTGGATAGACGACAAGAGGCTGGTCTGCAACCATGAGGTCAATCTGCGCCGATGAATAGCCCCACCAGTAGTCGTAGGCTGCGATGAAGTACTTACGCTGAAAGAGGAAACCGAACTTCTCTGCTAGTGAGAAGGCAGCTCCCCAGCTGGTTCTGCTTGGATAGCTTTTGCTTCGCTCCTCGTCATCGTCATCATCACGTCCGTCATCCCGGTCGCTAATATGGTAGCCAGTGAGAATGCGTTCGATGGAATTTTTTTTTTAGAAACATCGAGGACTCTCAGAACCTCGGCCACGTCCACATCCTTGATGTAGTAGAGCCAGCGCCAATAAATCCAATACAGGAATCGTATCTTCCAGATGTTGTTGAGAAGGATGCAGACACAAATCTTGACGTTGCGCTTCCATTCGTTCTTCTCCTTTGACCTGATGTGGGAACACCTGCTCATGGTTCCCTTGCGAAGCCAGCCGATCTTGTGCTTCTTTCCACGGAACACGAACTCGGTAGGCTCGTCGTGCAGCACGCTGTCAAGCAACTCCTGCAAGTCCACTGAAGGCTGCTCTATTTTCTTTTCTTCTGCCATGATTGTATGCTATTAAATGAAGAAGGGCGGCACGGCTGTTGATTAGCCTGCCGCCCAACGGTTTGTTATCCTGAATCTAATTACCTAAAGAAGCCTTTACTTGATTAACCGCCAATGCCTGGTTCACCAGCAGCTGGAGCCTTAGTAAGCCAAGCGATGCTGCGCTTACCTGCACCCTCGATAGAACCTGAGAACTTAAACGCAACTGGCTCAGTACCGGAGTTGTCCCACTGCAATGTAGCGTAGAGAGCGATGTTGGTAATAACCATGAGGTTCTCCTTCTCGTCGTCAACAATAACGATAGTACCCTTGATCTTGAACTTCTTAGGCTCAACAGCGATACCTGTAAAGCCGGTAGTAGCGTCGAGGGTAGCGTCACCTGTACCCTTCAGAGTAACCTTGGTCAGCTCTGTGATAGCATCCTCGCCGAACATAATTGTCAGCAAGTCCTTTGCCTTTGAAGGAACAACGAACTCTACATTGAAGTCGCCGAGCTCAGCTGTGGTTGCCCAGTCGCCTGCAAGACCGATAACCTTGTAGTGGTTGATGGTTGGGTCATCCATAGTCGCCTTCAGCGAGTCAACGGTAACCGGAAGCTCAACCTCTGGGGTGATGTCAACTGTAGCCTTGCTCAAATCGGTAATAGCCTTTGAGTAGAGCAGAGTTTTAGGACCATTGAAGATGTCCTTCATCTTGTCAATAGTTGTCATAGCCATAATCTAAAATATTTTAAATTGTTATACCTGAATACTTATTTCGTACGTAACCTTCCCTGTATGATCGTCACGGAAAAACCTGCGCCGTCGTCTGTCTGTAGCGTTATACGAGGATTTGAAACAATGAGATTTTTTGTGGAGATTGGAAATCTGTCCATAATCTCCTGGACTTTCTCGTCAACGCTAGATACATCAAGTGTGTGCGGGTTGCTTGCCGAATTCTTATCGCGCACATACAATTCGATTTGAGTTATAGTGGTGAAATCATTGTAAACTCCACTTGAGTTCATCTCGTTATTGTAGATACTAGATGGAAAGTATACCACGATGTAGCTGTTGATTTTCGTATCAACTGCTTTTGGTCGGCTACGGGAGTAGAGCTTGTCGCAAATCCCCTTCATTGCATTACCGACATCGAAATATAGAGTCTTAATACTAACCATATCTTACATCGATCTAAAGTATCTAACCAAATATTCTCTAAGAGAGGTAATCACGTCGTGACCTCTCTTTACCTCGACAAACTTAGCGTAATCTACGCCGGCAACAAGGAGCATCTGCCATGTGGAATCGTACTTTCCTTTGTTGTGCTCCCTGGAAACAAGTTCATCCCACGCCGCGTTTGGACCATATTCACCACCTTCTCCGTATTCACCCTTGTAAGGTCTCCTTCCGCTGTCTTTGAAGGAGAATGAACTGCGATAATACTTATCGAGGTTGTATCTCTCTCCAGCAGCAAGGGTTACTCGGGTTGGCTCTGGGCCAGGAGCATAATGAATCGACTTCAATGAGCCGTTGTAATATGTACCGATGGCTGTTGACTTGTACAAGTTACCGGTTACGTCATCATAGTTTCGAGACTTGTCAGCAGCTTTCATTGTCATTTCAGCCGCATGATCCATCTTCTGCTGCATCTTTGCTACAGCCATCTGACGGATTTTCTTCTCGACCTGTAAAAACTGACCTGATAAACTTGTCATAATCTAAACCCTTGTCAAATTCCAATACACAACAGTCCTGTTATTATCCGGTTCACAGTCCTTAACCATACCTACCTCGGTGTTGTTGCCGACAGTGGAGTAGATGGTGTCGCCGTCAAGAGGACATCTGTCAGCATCCCATTCGTCATATCTGACAGGAATCGATGCCTTCCTCTTGTTCTGGTCGACGTTCTTGTCTCCCTCTGTAGTGGTATCGGTGTAGCTGCGGCCTTCGCCATAATAGAGAATAATTTCCTTGTCCTCACCAACTGGAGCATCATCATCGGCAAATGGGTCATCAGGGTCGGCTTTTCCGACGACCTTCCTCACGATCTTGATGATGTGAGGATATCTTGGGTTTCTGATGTTTTCCTTTTCCATACGCCTTATTTGATGATGTGAGGGAGAGGTTCTCCCCAAGGAGAATAATTCGCCCTCTTTACTCCGTGGGAGGTCACCCGGAAGGTGGACTTCTTCTTGAGCATCGAATCAGGCTCCAGCTCTGCGTAGATAGCGTTAGCCTCTGCCTTCATCTCGCTCCTGTCGTTGTCCGACATATCATAGCCACCTCCCGAATGAGTCCATCCGTTATCGGAATCGGAGGTGTTGTTCACCTTGCTCGGACCAAGAACAAACCATTTCAGCATGTCGGCATAGGCAAGTCTCACCTTGTCCTTGTCGCAGGCTTCGAGGTCGATGCCATTTTCAAGCTCCCTGTCGTGCATGATGCCCAACAGAGCCTTCATCGGCATCTCGAACTTCACCTTATTAATAAGGTAGTCGTTCACAGTGTAAATGTTCATCTCCGAATCCATAGTCATACAATCTAGTTACGTTAAAGAATTAACCCTTCTTGGTAATGTCGATAATCCAACGGTAAGGAGAATCGAGCATAGCAGGAACAGAAGCGAGGAACAAGTCTGTTTTGAACTCCTGGTAGAGACCGTTCGCGGTAATCATGTTACGCAGCAAGCCAAGCTTGTTGTTGGTCTGCGCCCAAGCCACATCAATGAGCTTGTTGCCAAGGGTGTCAAAGATACGCTTGTCAAGGATCTCCTTACGCATGAAACGCAAAGGCTTGCCAGCAGGACGAAGAACAACTGTTCCGTCTGCCCAACCACGAATCTCTGTAACTGTGCCATCGAAGCGCTTGTTGTGCTCAACCTCATCGACAATCTCGATAGGAGAAAGACCGTTGAGGTCAACAACAGACTTCAAGAACATTGCGTTGTTTGGACCGTAGTTCTGCAAAACTGCCACAAAGTTAGCGTTCGCCCAGCTCTTGTACAACTCAGCAATCTGCTTGTTCTTCAAGAATACGTTATTGTAGTCGTTCTTGGTCATCTGCCATACGAGAGGTACACTGCGGTACTCGATGTTCTCCTTGCGCCAATCCTCCTCAAACTTGCGCATCTGCTCAAGCAAGTCGCAGTTTGGATCGTTCCAGGCAAGCGTACCCGCCTTTTTGAAGTTCTCCTTTGGAACCTTTGCGTCATACAGAGGCTCCTGGATACCACGACCAATCTTGTCGTAGTCGATGAAACCTGTCGAACTCAACTGGGCTGACATGTAGGTCATAGTCATGTCGAGTGAGTCGTACAATACCTGTACCTTGTCGAGGTAAGCATCAACCAGGTCAGCGTCGTTGCCGAACTCATCCTGGAGAAGCTTCATCTTGTGGTAACGCTCTGTCGCAGTCTCACGGAAGCCGTCAGCAGCGAAGTCTGGAATTGAAGCGGTGTACCACTCAATACCCTCATGGTCGTTCTGATAGCCCTCGCCGAGAGGAGCACGGAGGTTCATCAAGGTTGCAGGGTTCAATGTACGTGTGCGAACCTTGAAGGTTGCATCACCATTGTTAGATGTAGGGGTGAGATCTGGATCAATGTCACCCTGTGTCAGATACCAGCCGTTGTTACAGCGAAGTACGCCGTCACGATTGACGAACTTCTGAAGGTAAGTGTTGTTACCCTTACCAGTGAAGAACTTCGCGAGCTGCTCGACACCAATATCAATTTTTGCCATAATCCTGAATCAATCTTTTTACGTTATACAATAGGTTAAATGTGCCAGAACTCTGGGTAGAGTGACTTGTTCATCGCCTTAACAGCAGGAGGAACAGGACCCATGCGGTCAAGCCACATAACGCAGTCTGGATTCAACATACAGAAGTTGACGTTTGTACGAGGCTTGTGATACTTGTCGCCGCCGGCATCGAAATAAGGGAAATCGTTGTCGCTCGGAGCAAAGCAGTTAGGGTTGGTTACCATTGGCAGCACGCTCGCGCCTGCCTTCTCTGCCTCCACCAGCACGTCGCCAGCGCTCAATGCGCCAAGCGCCTCCGAGAGGGTCAGCTTCCATACGTCGCCTACCGATGTGTCGGTGGTTGCCTCCACGGCGGTCACGGTCACACCCTTTGCCTTTGTCTTGAAGTCCTTCTGACCGACCATGATGGTATCGCCAGGGAACGGGATGTGAACGAATCCGTTACGAACGATGTAGATGTCTGTGTCTGTAGCCGCAGTAGTAGCCTTTGCCACGCCGTAAGCCTTCAGAATCTTGATTGTAGCACCAGGACCTTCGTTGCCTGCTGTAAAGCCGAGGTCGTGCTCAATCAAGTCGCCGGCATAAATCTTAGCCGGGCCCTTGAATGGGTTGACAAGCTTACCACCAATAGGTGGGTGAACGAAGGCATTCTTGATAAGCGCCTCAAGACCGGCAAACACATATCGGGTTCCGCCGACCTTACCTTCTGTCTGAATGATGGTCGCACCGTGGTTCAGCATGCCACGAGTACCCATCTGTTCCATGTAGGAAATAGAAGTGTTGTCCATAATCTTTTTACCTTTTTAAAATTGTTATCCTGAAATTACTTCTTGTCTCCACCGCCGAATCTCTTCTTTCGACGCTCGGCCACTTCTTCCATAAACTTGTCATCATCTGTGGACGTGCCTCCGCTAGACGTGCGACTGCCTTTTGCAGGAATACCGTTTTCACCGGTAGCCTCCTTGTACTCTGCGGTGTAGATTTTCTCAGCCTTAGAAACCAGGTCGTCGATGTCGACATCTTCGTCCGGAATCTCCAGCTTTGCTATTGCAGCATTGAGGAAGTAGTTCTTCATTTCAAGGTTTGCCTTGTCGAACTTATCCTTCAAACCTGCCTTTACTGACTCGATGGTTGCCTTCCTTGCAGCCTTCTTGTCTCTTTCTGCGTTAGCCTTTTCGAGAGCTTCGAGTTTCTCAAGCAGCTTGGAGTATTTGTCGTCAGGATCGTCACCCTTTTTAGCCTCCTTGCGCTTACGCTCCTCTTCCTCTTCCTCTTCCTTCTTCTTGCGTTCAGCTTCCTCCTTGCTCTTCTTTACCTCGTCAGAGATATTCTTGTGCAAGTTGCCGTTGATACGCTTCAGACGGTTTGCTAACTTGGTAACCAACTTGGAATTTGCTTCCTCGTCATCACCGAAATCTTCCAAAACATCATCAAGTTCCTCATCGATGGTCTTTTGGCTAAGTTCTTTGAACTTGGTGGTATCAACCTCCTTGTTCACTAATGCTAAGAGTTCCTCTCTTGTCATGTTGTTTTTTGATTAAAAATGTTATCCCGAAAGTGGTCCCTCCACCTCGAAAACGTATAAATATACCTTTTATTTTGCAAATATATGAATAAATATGCAATTATCAAAGAAAAATTGTATATTTTTGCAGTATTAAATGTATATTTATGCAGAAAGATGTGTTTTCAGGATTAAAATTGGATAACGGAGAGCCTATTTACACTCAAGAGTATATCCAATCATTAAGAGACGCCGACAAGAAGCATCCCGACAAGCTGAAGATTATAGCTCAGCGTGGCGGTCAGGAACGCATGCTGTCTATAGACGCTGATATTAAGATAGTTGGCGGTTCGCGAGGCGGCTCAAAATCGTTCTCTTCCCTAATGGAAGTTCTGAAGGATATTAAAAATCCAGATTTTCATGCAACAATTCTTCGTAACGAAAAAGACGACTTACAGTCCTTAGTGACAGACTCTTATAAATTGTTCTCCCAATTTGGAACTTACAATAAGTCACAAAATGATATGACCTGGAACTTCGATAACGGAGGATGGCTCAAATTCTCGTACTATGCTGGAGCCTATCAGGACTTCAAGACACGATTCCAGGGTCGCCAGTATGCCTACGTTTGCATCGATGAGGGTACTCAGTGCCCATACAAGAAGTTCAAGTACCTCTTGACCAACAACCGAAATGCAGCGCATATCCGAAACCGCTTCTGGATTACCTGTAACCCAGACCCGGAATCTTGGGTGAGAAAGTTCATTGACTGGTGGGTTGACGAGAACGGCTACATCATACCGGAACGGGACGGAGTTATACGATACTGTTTCATGGACGGAGATACGCCTGACTCAATCTACTGGGGTAACACGAGAGAAGAGGTGTACGAGCAGTGCAAGGGCATTATTGATAGCCTTTGGAAGGACAGCTATGAGGAACTTGGTTATACAAAGCTCGAAATGTTCATCAAGTCGGCAACATTCGTTCGCGCTGACGTATCAGAGAACATTAAGCTTATCTCTACCGATGCCTCATATCTCGCCAACCTTGCCCAACAGGACGAGGAACAGCGTATGCGAGACCTGGAGGCCAACTGGAACTGGAAAGCTGCCGGCGATGACATGATCAAGATGGAAGACCTTGATGAAATCTACGACAATGCAGAACAGATAGGAGATGGAAAACGCAGAGCTTCTGCCGATATCGCATTCACCGGAGGCGATAACTTCGTAATGTGGCTTTGGGAAGGATGGCATTGTAAAGACTTGGTTGTTTTGAGGCTGGACCCTAAGACACTCGTTTCTGTAGTTGAGGCCAAGCTGAGAGAGTGGGGTGTCGAGGAATGTAACTTCACTTACGATATGCAGGGAATCGGTCAGTACTTCAAGGGATTCTTCAAGGATGCCGTCCCATTCAACAACCAGGCAGCACCTATCGCTAGGAGTCATCAGGAAGAAGAAGGAATCAAATACCTCTATAAGGATTTGAAGTCTCAGTGCGCATGGTTGTTCTATAAGATGATAAAAGAGAAGCAGATTTCCATCGACTCGGCTCTGCTTGAAAGAAAGTATTCAGGAAACGGATTTGACAAGGTTCCTCTCAGACAGATTCTTCAGAAGGAGCGTAAGATGCTCAGACGTGACGAGAATAGTGATGATAGGGGATTCAAGCTATTACCTAAGAAGATTGCCAAGAAATATGTCGGACACTCGCCTGACTTCTTTGAATCTTGGTTCTACGTAATGATATTCAGTTTAACAAAAAAGAAAAATAAAAAGGTAAAAGGATTATGGATGCTATCAAGGTAAATAATGTAAGGGAGCTGCTCGTAAGGAAGCCATTCTACGAGCTTACTCCTGCGGGGTACATGAAGCACTCGGCTGTAAGCGACGTTGTTCCTGACTATTACGACGGAACGATGCCAGACGACACCATGTATCGCCGCATCAAGACGCAGGCAGACTTCTTGCGTGAGTACTATCCATCTGCACACAGAATAATGGACGAGAAGGAATACCCGGACATCTGGAAGCTGAACCCTGAGAATAACAGGTGGTACTGCCAGAAGATTCAGCGTACAGCCTTTGCGTTCCAGCAACTCATCCACACGAAGCATCTGCTGCACTTGACTGGGAACGATGTTCAGTTCGAGCTTGCTGATGGTGATGACTACGAGAACGAGAAGAAGGTAGAGGAGAATCAGAAGACCCTCGATGTATTCAAGAAGGGTTGGCTTATGCACGATATGGAGATTCGCTTCTTTGAAGCCGTAAGTGCATATCTGAAGGTTGCAGAATGTGCAATCGTTGGTTTCTTCGATGAAAAGAAGAAATTCTGCACACGAACACTCTCTTATGATCGAGGAGATATCCTGTACCCTCACGTCGATTCACTCACTGGCGACCTTTTGTGCTTTGCCAGGAAGTACTACGACTACGACGATGAGGGCAACGAGAAGACCGAATATGTCGAGGCTTGGGATAACCGGAAGTTCTACCGCTTCAAGAAGGCTGTCAAGTCTGGAAAGGTGAAAGAGGTAATGACGAAGATTGCAAGGATTTTCGGAATTGATGACTACACCCTCATTGAAGAGAAAGACCACGGCTTCCAATTCGTACCGGTAGCCTACGCGCGTAACGACAACGGACCTTGTTGGTTTATGGTCCAGAAGAACATCGAGGACTACGAGGAGGCATTCTCATATCTCTGCGAGAATAATAAGGCGTACGCTTTCCCAATCCTTACGCTCACTGGCGATGGTGAGGATATTTCTATAACCGGCGACGATATGACCGGCTCTGCGAAGACAATCATGATTACGGACACTAACGGCAAGGCTGAATTCTTGAATGGAACGGATGCCTCTGATGCCTTCGCTACACAGCTCAACAAGTCGTACGACCTCATCTATGAGCTGTCATTCACCGTGAAGCCACCTGAGCTGAAGTCTGGTGACCTCCCAGGTGTAGCCATCAAGCTTCTCTATTCTCCTGCACTGGAGGTTGCAATGAACGATGCGCAGGAGTTGCAGCCATTCCTGGATAAGATTCTCCGCATCTGTCAGTTCGGCATCGGTACTGATGAAAACTGCGTCGCAACAATGTCCGGGCTTCCAATCAATGCGTGGATAAGTCCGTATGTACATAGTAATAAAACTGAACAAATTACAAATATTGCCACTGCGGTTCAGAACGGATTCCTCTCTAAGCAGACGGCTTCAGAACGCTGCCCTGACTTCCCTAAGACCGCTGAATATGAGCGTATCATGCGAGAGAAAAAGGAAGAAGACCAGCAGGACCTCCTTATGGATATGCAACGTGCGGATAACGAAACCCAGAATGCTATCGAGGAGCAGAAGGCAACGGCGAATATTCAGAATGGAGGTAGTGGAAACGTACGTACGGGTCGCGGAGCTGGACGCCCAAATAAGTCAGGAACCAAATGGGACGAGAATCGGAACGCCCCGAATGAGAACAACTGGCAGCACTACAACCAAACCCATTAATAGCCTATGGATGAGTTAAAACGTTCTGTCGATTATAGCAGAAAGCGCTTGCAGGCAATCCGAAACTGCGAGGACCATGTTGCAGATATTCTCTGGAAATCGACACAGAAAATAATTGCCGCAAGTAAGCGATACAGAGGTGCGGGCAGGCTCACAAACGAGTCAGCCCTGCTCTCTTATGCCAAGAATGTTACTGCTGAGGCAGAGGAGAGTATCAACAGTTACATCTCTGCTTACTCCAAGGTTTCATGCAAGATTCTCGGGATTGACAGCGAGAACATAGAATCATTTCTCGTTAGCGACATCTACGGAAAGACGACATCTGAAAGAAACGCCGTATATCTCGGAAACTTTGCGGAAGATATTGTAAGGATGATCAAGGCAGGAACCTTGATGGGATATTCAGACCAGCAGCTCCTGTCTTCCATCCGCACAGGCTATAAAGACCCATATCACACATCAGTCATCACCAAAGCGAAGAGAAAGGATATCAACATCGATGTTCCTTCTTACGGAAAAGGCTACTACAAGAACGCCTATCAGAACATCGTAAGAAACGCTTCTCAGGTGATTGCTTTGGCGTGGGGACAGGCAGAGCAGGAGTATGGGCAGGAGAACAAGGCTATCGGGTTCTACGTCAAGAGAGGAAGTAGTTATCCATGCGAAATCTGCCAAAATGAAGCCGATGCTGGCATCCATTCTTTCAAAGATCCATATCCTCCATTTCATGTTTCGTGTTGTTGCTACACAGTATTTGCATTCAAGGATAATAAAAAGAAATAAGATTATGATTGAAGAAACAAAAGGATACACGTTATCCGTCGATACGTACAAGAAGGCGAAGGCTCTTAAGATGAAAGACCCTCGCTATTACATCTATGCCAGCCTCCGTGGCTCAGGTATGCCAACGAGGGACTGTTGGGCTATCGCCTTTCAGGGAGAAGGTCTCAACTGGGAGAAATCTTTCCTTGAAGGAGAGATGAACAAGCTCGAAGCCCAGGAGTCTGTTCAGAAGAGAATTGCAGAGGTGCAGGGTAAGAAAGCGAATAACGAGGACGCTGAAGAGCTTTCTCCTGAAGAGTTAGCGAAAGCTACCTCCAAGGAGCAAATTCTCAAAGACCTGGTATTGGCTCAGCGAAAAGCCAAGTATGGATCACCTGAGTGGCTCAAGATAGTTGCATCCATCGCCGACTATAACAAGATTAAGCAGGACGAGATTGATACGGAAAACAATGTGGTCCATTACTACATACCTCTGTCGATGCCACGATGCTGCGAAGACTGCATTATCTTTAAAAATGGTCAGGCGACTTTCCAAAAGAAGAAGAAATAGTTAAATTCGTGTTAAAGTAACTTTGTTTTACTAGAATTTCAGCAAAACCAAGTACCTTTGCAAACAATTAATGTTCACAGATTCTTTCTGCTGAGCATAATTCAAATTATTTTGGTTAACTAAGAGGGGCAGCGTCTTCACAGATACTGCCCCTCGCTTTTTTAATAAATATATAAGTAGAAGAAAACTTTGAAGTCAATTAAGGATACTTCTCTCCGGTAACCAACTCAAGTATACCCTTAAGCCTATCATTAAGAAGGTCGTCATTGAATACAGGAAGAACACCGTATGGTGGCAGTTTCTTAGTCTCTGCGGCCTCCAAAATGAACTGGAGCGCCTGCACTAAGGAAGTGTGGTCTTGAACGACCTCAAGCAATTTATCGCTCATCCTTGCCTCCTTCCTTTTTAATCTGTTCTGCCATCTCAAGAAGAGTCTCGGCGTGCTTATCGCGGTCAATGACTTCCTGTACGGCCTCATCGCTCTCCTTGCGAAGCTGCTCTTCTGTCTTACCCTCATCGGCAGCAGCGTTCAGTCTCGCAGACTCACGGGCAAGGTATTCGTCACGGAGCTTCAACTTACCTGCCGTGTATTCTGCATCGCCAGGCAACGATGTATCCGCATACATAAGCTGGGAAAATGCCTCGATGATGTTTCCATCATCCTTGGAGAACTCATAATGGTCTCCTACAGCAACAGGAACACATTCATCGAGTGCAGCATACATTGATGTACCGATAGAGTATTCAACACCCCATGTGCCGGCAATGTTCGCAATCTTGATGAAAGGCAGCGAGCCTCTCTGCAAATGCTTCTTGATATCAGCAGGAATATCCTCTCTGAGTGAAGCAACTTCTTTCTTAGACAAGCTCTTACTGAACTTCAGCACGGTGAAGTGTCTTGTCTTGATAGTTTTTCCAAATGGTAATGCCATGATAACAATATTTTAAAGTTCAACTTTTATTTCCTTATACTCGAAATCTGTGCAAGAAGGATTCTCCTCAGAAGTAAACCTAATCTCATTAGGGTTATTACAAACCCCATCCTTGAAGAAGAAACAATCCTTGCAAGTGTAATCAGTCTGTTGTTCCATGTTCCAATAAATAGTTTTATTTCGTCTTGGATATAAAACACCGCCTTACGCAAGTCCTCGATGCGTTTCTCGGTCTTGGTCTTGTTGCCATCCACCTTATCCTTTCGCAGGAGATACTTGATAGCGTTCCCTGTATTGAAGTCAAGGTGTCTGCAAATATCCAAAGGCTCAACACCACATAAATCCTTAAGCCACGCATAATGGGATGGGTGAGATACTTGCTCTGTCTTTTCATTTCTAGATTCTCCTCCAGCTGCTATTGCTACACCAAACTTCATTATGCTTTCCGTATCAAAATGAGCAAAAAACTCATGGTTAGAATCGGCAGATGTACATAGATATGTACAATCGTCATTTCTCTCTATACGGAATAGAACTGGGATATTGTCATCGTGAACAAACAGAGGGTCAAAATTGCATTTTAAGCAATTCTTCCTTGTAATATAAAATTCCAGCCCAACCTTAATATCTTCTTTCTTAATCATAAGCTATTTCTTTTTACTATTCAAATAAAATGCTCTAAGAGCCATAACCTCTGATGGGTTGTGATAAAGGATAATACAGAAATCACCATGTTCTTCTGTGTGAACCTTTCGTAAACCACATTCCTTGATAAATCCATCCTCACCAATATAAGGATCAAGGATCTCGCGAACAGCACTAGTATGGCTTGGTTGAACAACAATAACGCCACCAGTTTCCCGAAGTTTCTCTAGCTTCTCCCACTGAGCTTCGATATTTTCGTCTCCGTAGAATAAATCATAGCCATAAGGCTCTGTGATTTCTCTATCAATGCCCATTCCCAAAGGAAGTTCAATTACTATAATCGGCTTCATAAGCTATTCCTCCTCATCTTTTAGTTCAACGAAATCGCCAATACCCAAACGAGCATTGTTGATGCAAGACGCAATCCAACCCATCAGGTAGGCAGAAGGCTCGCCGCCGTGTTCTAAGTCAGTATATTCCTCGATGGCATCGCAGACGTGAGAAGCTTCATGGCAGCAATAGTTCATCGACATAACCTTCTGACACGGAAACGATACAAGAACGCCTCGCCTTCTGTCGCTCTTTCTGACAGCATCGGAATACGTAACGCCGCCGTAATCAATATCGGGAGCCTTGCATTTGTCAAAACAGGAATCTATCAGCTCTTTCAAGTCTTTTCCGATGTGTACCCAAAGTTTCAAAGGGTAGATTCCGTTTTCGTATTCGTAATATCCTTTCTTCTTCATATTCTCAACTATTTCTGTTTTGATACAATCTCGATAGCAGACAATAATGTCTTCTCGCTGATACCTTTTCCACTACCAACACCATCTTTCTCTATTCTTTCAAGAGATTTCTCAATAGAGCAAAAATCATCCTGAGAATTACTCATAAAGCCATCAAGTTCTTCACTTACACTACTGATACAATCGTTGGTTTTTTTTAACAATAGCTTCAAGACGACCGAAACACTTGTCGATATAATCCTTCAACCTTTCTTCATGCTCTATGATAGTTGCAGAGTTTGAGATTTTCCCATGCACCCAGTAATTATCTACGCATGCGTAATAATCACCTTTTTCATCGCTGTGTTTTTTGCCAGATACGACTCTTAACTCAACGAAATTTTCTCCATCCATTACCGCATACACTCCTTCTCCAAATGGATATAGTTCGGCTTTTTCTGCATCCTCCCTACTTTCTCTTTCTTTGTATGCGACCTTTCCTAAAACGCTAACTCTAATTTCCATATCTCAACTATTTATTATGTAATCTACCAATATGCCACTTTGAGCAAACCTTACATAAGTAAGGATGCCAGCCGAGTGCCTTCAACCTCGGAATCTGATTCAGAAACTCCCAAGCATCATCCTCAGTCTCGTATGCAACCTTCGCCTTCCATGAATGAACCTTTCTAGTCCAATGCTCGGGGTCTGGCTTGAACGGCGGAACCTTGTTCGGATTGTGATGTCTTCTCATAGGCACTTGAATGAAACACTGTTCAACGTTCTGTTCACCACAATCTCCTTATCATTGCACATGGTCCTCATGCACTCCAGGGCATCCTCGCGAACAGCAGTCATAATCTCCTGCATTGAAGCGGTGGCCGGAACCATATTCTTCTCGGCCTTAAGATTCGTGATACGGGAGATAATCTCCTTGATATATTCCTTGTCTATCATAGAAATCTGTTTTATAACCGTTAATCGTCAGGCTGAATGAAGCTCTCCGGCTGCTTGATGTCCTCCTCACCACGCAATTTATTCTTCACGTCATTGATGAGAAGCTCCTGCTTCAGGTCAATCATCTGCGCGCCGTACACCTGATAGGTCATTCCGCCCTGTGACCTCTTCTTGAAGAAGCCGTACTTGTCGCTCATATCACGCCCGAACTTCTGAATCGTAGGGATATCCTTCTCCTCGACATCGTTTGCCTTGCAGAACTCGACGAACCTCTCGTACATCTCCTTGGCAAGCATGCATTCCGAAATCTCGCCCCTCGCCTCTTGGCTGCACCTCATATCATACGCCCTTATCCAGGCATAGATAGGATTGCTTCCGAGAAGGGAGATAAGCAGCTGTCTCCTGCTGCCCTCCGCTGCCGGGAACCTGTACTTCCTGCTCCTCAGCTCCATCGCGCCACGGAATATCCAGTTGAACACTCCGCTCAGCTCTTCACGGATGATCTTGCTCGCAAGCTCCGGGTCCTGCCTCTCCTTAGGAATGGTAACATCGAAGCTCACGTACTGCAAGCGCCTGATGAATCCGAGCGACGCATCATCAGGGAACGGAAGCTCATTGAGATTGAAGATGAGGTAGGGGATTGAGTTCCCCTCCAAGATATCCCTGCCAAGCTTTCTCATCGGGACGGGCTCGCCGCTCACGAGTCTCTTGAACATACCGGTGTTCTTCCTTCCGAATTTCTTCGGGTCGGAATCGGAAGACCAGTTGAAGATGGCGTTCCTGATAGGATACCTTCCCCTCATTCCCTCGTCTCCGTCAGCAGTGAGGTCGGCGTAGTCCATCTTGCTTATCCTGTCCTTGCCGAATATGTTGCAGGCAACGTCGAAGATGACACTCTTTCCGTTGGCTCCCGTACCTATAAGGAGAAGACAGAGCTCAATCTTCGATGATTCCTTCCCCTCGTACGGATTGTATGCAGTACCTCTCTGTATGAGACCGAGACCGAGGAACATCTGGAGGATCATCCTCGACGTCCTGTCTGGGAGGACCTCCTTGATGAAGTTCATCCACCTGTCGCACTTCGCCTTCGGATTGTAGTCGTATGGGTGGTAGTATGTGACATGGTACTCGGGAGAGAACGGCATCACGTTCGGATACTTCAGACCGCTGCCGAAGTCAACCACTCCGTTGGCGAATGCAACGATGTCGAAGGTAGGTCTCAGTATGTTGTAGCACTCTATCACCTCCATGAATGACTTGTTCATCACCGTACTGATGCCGAGCATCGGAGCCATGGCCAGGTCGAGGAGCAGAAGCTGGTAAGCCTGTTCCAAAACTATCTTCGGAACAGCTTCGTATATCTTGCCGTTGAACATGTAGTAAGCACCGTTGTAGTACTTCACCGGAGCCTTCTTCGCCAGACGTCTCATTGACCTGATGAAAGTAGACTTCAGCTTGTTGTACTTATCAGAGTTTGCCTTACCCCAGTCCTGGCAACGGAGCGCTTCGAAGCCGTACTCGTCATGCCTCAAAAGGTCTAGCAACTGAGCGTGCAATGTGTCTATAGCAATACCATTTTCCATTTATGTACAATAATAATATTAATTTTCCGTTATTGTGTAGGATAAACCCCGATAAACAGGGGCTTTCTGAAGGATAACACGTGTCAGGTCGTCCTTACAACATGTCGTCTATAAAATATCGACAATACAAAGATACATATAATATCCTGAATATCCGGTAAAACCCTAGTAAATAAAGGGTATAAATATACATTTTAGGTATACATTAAATGAAGGATAGGTATACATTTATGGTTTGGTCTGCAAAGTAAGAGTTTATGGTATCAAATGTTAATAAATAACGGATGAATGAATATGCATAATTATCCTTTATGGTGGAAAGTAATTAAACTTTACAAAAAGGCTGAAAAATCGGAAGAAAAAATTTTTAGATGAGGTGACTACCGCGCTGATTTAGTGCTATTTAGGGGGTGTGGGGGTGTTTCTTCTGAAATTATTACACTTTGTGTCGGTTTATATAGTGTAAACCATCGTGAAACAATATTTTTGTAATTTTTTCAAATTGTCGGTTTATATTTATAAAAAACTTATGTAACCCCTTAATAACCAACACTTTATAATATTGTTTATATTCATTTTCTTGCATAATTATACATTATCAATAAAGCGTGAAACACAAAAACTTATTACAAATTACTTGAGTGAAAAAATGTTACATAATAACGTACTGGTTAAATGTTAAAAAATTAACATATGGTGTTTATATAGTTATATATATAGAAGTAAAACGTAATATATTGACACTTTGCCACAAAGTGTTAAAACTTATAACTATCTATGTATCAATATGTTATAACGTCTTTAAAGGTCGTTTTTTAACATAAAAAATTTGCTTTTATCAATAAATTTTCGTACCTTTGTAGTACAAAAAGAAAGAGATAGGACACTATCATCTTATAAGTAACATTTAAACAATTTAGGTATATGAAAGAATTATCCGTAAAAGGTGCTCAAGGTTATGAGCACGTAAGTACTAAGGTTGCCAGTTATGTAACCGAGTGCAAAGGTAGCGCAGTCTTAGCGCAGAGTTTAGAAGTGCTCAATAGTTACCGCAAAAAGCTATTAAGCGAGTGCACCGATAGCGAAGTTGTAAGCGCAAAGAAAGAATTGGAGAAAGCACGTGCCAAATACAACAAGCTAGCAACAAATTACGTACTTTCAGATGAAAGCTATTGCAATTTGCAAACAGAGTGCGTTCGTTCTGCTGTAAGCGAGTTTTCACGCAAGCATAAACTACCTAATTTCTTTGCGTGGTTTGATAACAACAATAAAGACGTACAAACAACTATTATAGATAGTTTGCAAAGATTAGGCAGTAAGTTGTGTTCTTTACATCAAGCATTTTCAAGCGGTGCAAAGGTAGCAAAGAGAAAGAGTGAAAGCATAACAGATTTGCAAAAGCAGATAGCAGAATTGCAGGCTAAACTAGCAGAAGCGCAAAAGTAAGTAACACAAAACAGGTAGCTAGAGAAATCTAGCTATCTAGTTTTTCCTACTGTCTATTTGATAGGTAGCCAGTGGGAAATTTTACTCCAGGTTTTTCAACTTGGAGCGGGTCGCCGTGTCCTTATTTTTCCCACACAATTTGGTAAACCTTGTCGTGGTGTGTGGGCTTAACTCAGAGAGAGAATTTATTCTCCCTCAGGGGACTAATTGCCAAAATTCAAGAGAAGTATCTCAGTAAATCGAGAGTGCGAGAGGCACACCGAGATGGGAGAGAGTAACGTGTTACTCAGAGACATCCATCCGAGAGATACGCAAAAATTCCTGGCGTGAGCGTCGAATGAGATGAGACGGCACGACGGCTAGGGGATTTGTATCATCTAGCGAGATGAGAGTTTATAGAAAGAAATCATAATTCATATTCTATTCGGTGTTGTGAGCCGTTCGGGAGTGGTTACCCGAGAAATCCCAGTGTGTGCAATCACGATTGCAGCGTTCAAGGTACACACTATCCACGCTGACTGAAATCGGTTGCTTGTCATCCGTGCGAGATTTATCTCCTCAGAAATAAACAAGTTGCTGGCAGAAGCATAAAATCTGTAGGGTGTGAGCCACGTAGTTGAGACGATAAAGATAAAACGTGGTGCAAAGATGCACATCCTGGCTAACGGGGCGGGGAGAAATCTCCGCTCTACAATTATGAACCATTTAAAAATAGAATTATGAAAGAACAGATTTTGAAGAAGATAGGAAAGACGCTTGTACGTATTAATGTAACAGACCAGAGTGCAGAGGATGCCTACGATGAACTCGTTAACAGCAGCCCTCGCCTGTTTGGCATGCTTTCCAGTATCTACAGACTGAATGATGAAGAAGAAAGATTCGCTTGGTCTGCCGGCATCGCCTAAAATCTCCCTACGCTTGTAGGGAACAATAACCAAAAATATTAGAATTATGAGTACGCTGAGAATTAAATGCCTCGATATGTGCGAGGTTGAGAGTATCATTGCAGATGCTCAGGAGATTTTGAGTCACGTAGAATTCGGGTCGCTAAAGAATGGTGTGCTTACATTATTCTGCGTGGCGTGAGCCTAAAAATCTGTAGCCAGTACGATAATTGTCGTGTGTGGCTACGGAACAATTACCAATAAAATATAGATATGAAAGCAAGACAGATTATTTATTCAAGTACGATAATTGTGCTTGGATTTATTCAGAGTGCGCCGGCATTCATTTGCTTGGCAAGTACGATAATTCTCCTGAATGTGCTTGGAATTCTTTACGGAATTCTGCTTGTGTATATTTGGAGCAGTACGGAAAAGGGCAAGTGGTATTTCCGCGAGCTGTGGCGATCCACACTCCGCTTGGAGAATTTCATCCTTCCTGGAGTTTAAGAGATTTGGAAAGTACGATAATTGTGCTTGGAAACATTTAGCTAAATTCTGCTTGGAGAAATCTAGGCAGTACGATAATATAACCAATTAAGCAAAAGAATTATGGAAAAGAGAATCAGCAAGGGCGTGCTGTCAGCTGCGCTCATATTAGTTACAAGTTTCGTGTGTGGCATTATTGCTATCGCAGGATTTCTGCTTGGAGATTTTCAAGCAGTGTTATATTCTGCGGTTCTTGAAATGTGCGGTCTGTTTATTATCTGCATAATGATAGATGCCATTCAGCAGCAGATAGAGGATATCTGTGACTAGCCAAAACTACCGCTTGGAGATATTCGGGCGGTATCTAGTATTAACCAATTAAATTACAGAATTATGAAGAAGAATATTTTCGTGGCATTGTTTGCCGTAGTGTGTGTTGCATTAGTAATGGTTTCAGTTACTCTCGTGAATTGTCACAGAGCAAACGTGATGCTGAGAAAAACTGTGTTAGCTCAGGCTAACGAGATTTTAGAGCTGAACGGCAGTTACACAGCAGAGGGAACTACAACGTTCGTAGGTCTCAGAAAGTAGCCAAAACTGAGAGGAGTTTCTGCTCCTCTCTACTATTAACCAAAATATTAAGAATATGTACAAGACGATAACAAAGGAATTAATCAAGTGTGAGTTAATTGATATCATGATGGGCATGGACTGCGAGGAAGATATGTGTACACACACATCTATCCAGAGAGTTCTATGTCCTATACAGGCGTGCGATGAGTTCGGCGGCGATCCTGAGGATTCTCGTCCTCTGCTGCCGGGAACATACCTGGCAGTATATCATGACAAGATGGAGGATGAGCCGTTTCCTATGTTCGCAAAGATTTGCGCCAACATCATTACAGATGAGGACAAATGTCAGATGCTCATGAACGGAGACGGCTGTATTCTGATTTTCCTGCTCAACAAGTACGAGTAGCCAAAAATGTGCTCAGGCATTTTCCTGGGCATACTATGTAGGACCATTAAACAAATTGAATTATGCAAGACAGAAAATCACAGAAGAATTTTGAGCGTGCGCTTATGCATGAGATGGAGAAGATCAAGATAGCAGCGCGCCAGTGGCACAACAACAATACTAAGGGCTATAGGGATTTCCGTAGCAAGAAAACTATCTCCAAGAGTTTCTCTGAGATTGCGGTATTGTGCATGAGCTAAATGTGCGTGGCGATTGTCACGCATACTATTCACCAATATTTAAGAATTATGATAGATGAAGAATACAAGGAGAATGTAGAGTACATACTCTCTACGATTTTGCCTAAGTTGCAGGAAATCCAAAAAAAAGTATTGAAAAATCAATCAAGACTGAGCCTTGATGTTAGCGTTAGCAATAAAAACGGCGAAGGGTATATAAGTTGTTTTGCCTGTGTTATGAATGACATGGGAGAAATAACGGATACTTGTTTTCCACGTTTCATCTGCGTATGCAGCAAAGAGGAGATTGACGAGCGGCTCAACGAGCTTAAAGAGTTCATCAAGAAGTACATAGCCTGAAAATTGAGGGAGTTTTATCTCCCTCTCCTACAAACCAAAAATGTAGAATTATGAGTAGATGGGTACAATTTTATCACAAAATCAATAAATTTGACCTTGTGAACATGAGATTTACCGATGAGGTGAGCGTTGTGGAAATGGTGGGCATGGATTCTATCATGCCTATTGACGGTAGACTTAATCTGTCATCCATACGTGCTGAGATACAGAAGAAAATCGAGAGCATGAAGAAAATCGAGAGTTTCGACCCTTGTGCGTTCTCCATCCTCACCGGTCCTACGATTCTGTGTGCTTCAGAAAGTCCGGTGTACAATCTCTAGCCAGAACTGGGCAGTACGATAATGTGCTGCCTGCTATTAACCAATAAAATTCAGAATTATGACAGACGGAGACAGAAAGTTCCTTGCCAGGCTCGTAGCGAGCCACAAGGCAGTTATCAGCGAGGAGTGCAGACGCAAGAACCTCGACAAGAGCGAGTATTTCAGACGCGTAGCACGTGCAGACAAAAAGGCTCAGGAGATTGAGCAATCGTGCATGCGCCCTCGCAAGTTCTAGCCAAACATTCTGTGCAGATAGACTGCACAGAAACCATGTTAAACCATCAAAATTAAAGAATTATGGAGAAAATGACACAGAAAGAGTTGAAGAGACTCGTTAGAGTAGGAGCTGCCAAGGATATAACACACAGTTCAAGCCGTGCAGCCATCCCGGAAGAATATAGTCAGGTAGGCTATTCTTCCGGTGTGTACGGATGCAACGGAATGCTGTTCCGTGGTCACAGCGGAAAGCTGTATGCTATTTGCGCAAGAACTACGGCTATCTGGGTTTTCGGCTAAAATTACGGGTAAGCGTATGGTGCGCTTGCTCGTTTCTATTATCAACCAAAATACAGAAATATGAATATACAGAAAGTATGGGATGCGTTTATCAAGGAAAATGATAATCCATCATTCGTAAAGATGGCATATGCCGTAGTAGAGCAGCTTGGCGGTGTTAATGAAGACACACTGCTTAATTCTCTCGATAGTTGCAGAAATGCAAATGACGGGTACACTGGATTCTGCTATCATTCTCAGACCTGCAAGTTCTGGAATGAGAACAAGAGTGCTATCATGGAGAATATGCACGAGCTTGCCGATGATTTGGGCGAAGACCTTATCACGATGATTAAGAGATTCGGGAATTTCAAGGACGACAAATCTGTCACCTATGATGCTATCGGCAAGGCTCTGTATGCTCCTTTTAACGAGGGCGAGAGCAGAAATATCTATGACACATTTGCCAAGTATGCACTGGAAGAGGTTGCGAATCGATTCCAGGACTGGTGGTACGAGCAGGACGAAAGTGAGTTCGATTAGCCAAACCAATCCTCACTCTCACGGGTGGGGATTTCTATTAACCAACAATTACAGAATTATGAGTGATTTAGAGAAAATCCTGAATGACGATTTACTGAAGTGTAAAATCGTTGAGTCAGTAGAGAATCCTGTTAGGCGTGTGGACCTCATCAAGTGGACACACGACAATACATTCTCTATTGCAGAGGTACGCAAGGATACCGGTAAGCTAGAGGTCCCAGACTTGAAAGCTGCCAGTGGTCTTGATGCATACAAGCATTTCTACAGAAATTATGGCGACATTGCCATATGTGGCTAAAACTCCCCACGATAATGTGGGGAACCATTATGAACCATTAAAACAGAAGAATTATGGAAAAGAATATTTGGGAATATGTTATGAACAACAAGGGTGAGGTTATCGAAAAAGTAGCCGATTATATCGGTGTTGAAAGCTTCGCCAAGGTAATCGAGAGCCTATATCGTGAGTGTCTTGAGAATTTCGATGACGCAGATGATCTAGAAGAATACATTGCCGATTTGTACGGAAAGAATATCCAGTCTCTTGCATGGGAGTTTACTCACAAGGTAAACAGAGAGATGAAGAAATATCTCCATCTTAACGACCAGCGCATGGATGGAAATTTTGCCAATCTGTACAACGATTATCCTAGACACGTTACAGGTACGTTCTGGGCGACTGACTACGATGGCGATGATTACTACGATTTGTATCCTCAGATGGTAGCCCGACTTGATGCCGCAGAGGACAGCGAGCAGGCTAGCAAGGACAGGGCGTACCTCGAAGAATGGTACTTCAAGGCGTTCGGCACGTACAACATCAAGTACAATTTCTCGAATGAGCTTGAAGAGGCTCACTCCATGATGGAGGAAGATTATGAGGAAGCCTAACAATATCCCCTAGCATGGGGATATTCAATGTTAAACCATTTAAATGATATTAGATATGAGTTACGAATTTGCAAAGAAAGAAATCGGCGATTACAGAATCACCATTTACCAGGATGAGGATGCCGAATGCCCTTGCACAGAATGGGATTTGGCAGGCGTTTACTTCTGGGACTATTCTGATTACGGATACAACAGGGAACTTTCTCGTGGTTGTAGCAGTGAAGTCGAAGCTGAAAATGCAGAGGCTGCCTTGAAAGAGCTTGTCTGCAAGTATGTTCCACAAAAGAAGATTATCAAGTATATCAATAGTATATTTCATTGCGATCATCTGTGTCTCGAATACGACAAGTCGTGCCACATGTGGAGTTTTGAAAGAAAATCAAGATTCAGCATCGGCAAGAACGAGTGGTACAACATTAGAGATTTCACTCCTAACGAACTGAAGAACGAGGATGTTAGGGATGAGCTTACAGAAGAGCTTGAAGAAGATGATTTTATTAATCTCCTTGAAAACTGCAAGGATATAGCATTCTACGAGTGGTCTTCCAGTGGATATAGCCAGGGAGATTATGTTAGAGGATATGCCTATTGCGACAAGGAGCGCTTCAAGAAGATGGTGGATACGAATACCAAGAACTGGAAGAATCGTGCCATCGAGCTGTTTGAGAGCGAAGTCAAGAATATTGGTATGTGGATGTGGGGTGATGTAAAAGGTTACGTCCTAGAAAAGAAACGCCCGTATACAAAATTGTACGAAGACGGTAAATCTTCTGATTCCTACGAGTGGGAACAGATTGATTCCTGCTGGGGAGAGTACTACGAGGACTCTGACGAGCTGATTAAAGACGCTCTCGAAGAGAATGGAATCAAACTAAAAGAAACAGCCTAACAAGGGGAGCTTGCATGCTCCTCTTCTATCAACCAAATTACAAAGAATTATGAAATTGAAACTTTATCACGACACAAGAAAGAAGTTCCGTGACTGCGTGGATGCGTGGACAATATACGTTCCTTATCCGAAGTGGCTTAGAGAAAAGACATGCGGTACAATGGGAACATTCCTCGGATGCACTCCAACGGAGACGGGAATGATACGGTGCATCTGGGAGCACGACGAAAGAAGATGTGGACGCCCGTATTTCGGCAAGAAGATTGATCCGAAGGATACCCCTAAAGCATTTCAGGAAATTTTCTACAACATGGAGAAGCTTTGGAACGAGGCAATCACCAAGAACACGAATGAAGCGTGGAAAGCATGGAGCGAAGTCTAAAATTGGTAGCCATTTGGCTACCTGCCAATAACCAAATACAGAGAATTATGGAAAGAATTACATTTGTAGAGAAGGGCAGTAGAACAATCTACAGACTTGGCAGACGTATAGTATGCTACAGGGATGGTTACAGAGTTTATTTCGGTAAGCCATCAGATGTTACACACAACACGTTCGATGCACTATCAGAGAATATAGCACATGAGTATTGCCTGAAAGTTTGTGAGCGCAAAAAGTGGGAGAGGGCAAAATACAACAATCCTGTCGCATACAACGCCCACAGAGTATTGAACGCATTAGCCTAAAGATAGCCTCCGGGCTATCACTATTAACCAATGATAGATAATTATGATTATAGATGAAATTTTAGACAGAAAGGGCGGCAGGAGATTTGTTGCAGAGGTGTTTAAGAGATACGTCTTGAAGGAATCCGTTTATTTCGGGTTCAAGTATTTCTCAGAAGCATACAGCAAGTCTTCTGACACAGATAGGGAGTATTTCGTAAAACGTGCCATTATCAAGTATATAGTGGAAAACGGATACAATATTAACATTATCAATTTTATCCTTGCCGTGGATTGGACTTAGCCTGAATAGTACGCACATTCTGCGTACTTCCATTATTAACCAAATTATTAAAGATTATGAAGAGATATTACGTATCAGTCACAGAGCATTTAAACAAGGTAGTCAGCGTTGATGCTGAGAGTGAGAATGAAGCCGTACAGAAAGTGCAGGATGCCTATAATAATAGCGATATTATTCTTGACGCTGACAATTTCTCAGGTGAGGTTATCGAGATCGAACCAGATCAGGAGTACTGGAGAGAATCCGAAGAAGATGACAGCGTAGCACTCCAGCACATCGACTAAGCCAAACGGGGAGAGCAATCTCCCTACCAATAACCAAAAATATTAGAGATATGAAGAAAATCAAAGTAGGAACGAGGGTATACTGCGACATACATTCCCAATCAAAGGAACACGTTGTCACTCACGTTTCAGAGGAAAGAGGATTCGCGGGAATTGATAATGAATACTGGTGGCCTATAGACCAGTGCTTCCCCTGCGATGAAATAACATTGCCTAAAAAGCGCAGCTAAGGACTGCGCACAATAACCAAAACATAAGAATTATGAAGGAAATTAATGTAGACACAAGAGAGTATATTAAGGCTCTTATTGACGGGAAGAATGTCGTCGAGGAATCACTTCTAGACGCCATCTTTGACGATTCGCAATATCTCACCAATAAGTTTTTTTCATTGGGATTTGTAGGAGGCGCACCTACAATGATAGAGTATCACGGAAACTACCTATCTATCAGGAAGCTTCGATCGTGGATTACATCAGAGTGGGGTAGAGAGATTGTCAAACGACTGACTGGCGAATCAAAAAATAATATATACTATTTCGAGACGGAGCAGTATCTCGACGAACGCCAGGCTGAGCCTTTAATCTATACATTCTTTCTGAGCACAGATTACCTTACTGTAAGATTTCACTACAATGTAAAAGTAGATGAAGATTAGCCAAAAATGTCAGTCGTTAGCAGCGGCTGGCTACTCATATCATAACTAAATTTTGTTTAAATGGTTCAAGCCGGTCTGTCGTGAGACACGCCGGTTTTTTGTACCACTAGTTTAACCAATTTTAAATTAGAATTATGAGTAGAAATTACTGGACATTAGGTAAGGAAGGAATGAAGACTCGTCTGTCAAAGGCACAGGCAGCTTATGAGAACGCAGTAGAGAACGTCAGCGACTTGCACGTCAAGATCAGTGAGGGCAACAACAAGTTGGGAGCAATCCCATCCGTGTCGCTCATTCCGGTCATGGATTGCGGCAACTGTGCAATCTGTGCAAAGAGCTGCTACGACCTGCGCAACGACATGATTTACAAGGAGGTCATCAAGACGAGAGCTATCAATTCTGCCATTCTCCACGAGGATCCTGAACGATACTTCAAGGAGATTGACGGGTATCTCGACTACAGATTTCCTAGAGCCTTCCGATTCCATATCGGCGGTGATATCCAGAATAAATGGTATCTTGACAAGATGTGCGATATTGCACGCAAGCACAAGGATACCAAGTTCCTGGCGTTCACGAAGATGTTCGATGTATGCAACGAGTATCTCGATGAGGGCAATGTAATCCCAGAGAACATGCATATCCTATTCAGCGGATGGCTTGGTCTTAAGATGGATAACCGCCATGGATTCCCTGAGGCGCATCCTATCTTCGAGAGCGGAACGTCTGCTCCGGAAGGAACACGTCTGTGTACCGGAAACTGCACAGAGTGCCTGAAGGAAGACAGACTATGCTGGTCCATCGGTAAGGGGCAGGCGGTAGGATTCCTTGCACACTAGCCAAAAGCCCTCTTCGGAGGGTACTATGTTTAACCAATTAAAATTTTGAATTATGGCAGTAGCAAGAAGAGGTACAAGAATGCTCAAAGCTTCCGACATCATGAAGAGAAAGGGCATTGTCCAGAAACAGATGGACATGAACAAGTTCAACGAGGTTATAGAGAATTTCTTTATGACCCATGAGCCTAAGGAGACGATTCTCCTAACTCCGAAGAGATTCATCGAGATGGATAACCCGCCAGAGGGAGACTTCATCGACTATCTCGATGTCAGCGTTTGGGAGAAGAGGAGTGAGGACCCGGATGACCCGTTCGACTTCATAGACTATCAGTTCATGAAGAAGAACGGAATGCTCCGTCCTATCCTTATGGTGAACGAGCCATTCATCGGCAATGCTGCCGGGTGGCTGAGAGATTTTTGTGGATTCACTGTGAAGAGCAGAACACGAAAGAAGAAGAAGGAATACATCGTGTCTCTGCCGGTGTAAAGCCGAACAAGGCGTGGAACATTATTGTTTCACGCTCCTAGTATTAACCAATTAAAGTAGAATGATTATGGAAATAGTAGATGTAAATGTAAAAAATCTGAGTGAATTCGATATTGAGAACGATCTCTATCATGACACTCTGTGGGAGAATATGTTCGACGATGGCGAGTATACGGACGACGGATGCAACGAGGCTGTAGGTTTCATCTATTCTAACGCCTGCCATGCAGAAGTTTATGGCAACTCTATGGATGTCAGATGGATAAAGGATAACTCAGACAATCTCCGCCTGGCTATGGTGGCAAACGACCTGGTAAATAACCTCATGGGCACAGAGCAAAAGAAAATTATCACCGAGGAAAACAACGGAACCACGCTCCTTACTTACGCTGGTATATATCTTAACATCTTCGTCAATTTCGAGATGCGTCACATACAGATTCTCGCTTACCAGGAAGCCTAAAAAGCCCTCTTCGGAGGGTGCAAGTATTAACCAATTAAAATTAAAAATATGAATGATTTTTTAAAAATAGCAGAGGAATTAGACTGGAGTTATAATGTAGACGATACACCTAACGAAAGAGGTGAGGTTTGCGTCGAGTTAGAGAAGTATTCCCCACAAGACCAAGATTTCATCGCCACAATTTGGTTCGAGAATGGCAATAAGTCTGACTTTATGGATAAGTTGTATCAATATTATAGCGACTTCGATCCTGACGAGGAAGCCAGTAAATGGATTGGCGAGGATGGACATGGTGCTAACGGCGCGCCATACAAATTATCGGATATTTTGCAAGATATGGAGGATTGCAAGGATATGCTACTAGATTTATGGCACGAGTATTTTTACGATGAGTACCCAGAAAATCGTCCAAATGAGACCGACGAAGGGAAGCGACTCGCAGGAGAAATCGAGGAAAAATCCGGAAAGCATTACCACTCGTGCTCTCTACAGAATTATCCGAGCGGTAAGTACGGCGTTATCATTGATGGCTGCCAGAAGTTTCTATCGGAATGCAAGGAAGAGACATTAGCCTATATGAAAGGCGTGCTTACGGGCCTTGATATCGAAAGAAAAGACTAAGCCAAACAAGCCTGCCGGAAGGCGGGCATCAATTTAAACCAAAATATTAAGATTATGAAGAGAAAAGTATTGAAAGACAAGATTGATGAATTGCGTTCAACAGCAAAGATGGAGCTTGCATGCACCATCCGTGAGATAATGAGAGAGCACAATGTGAGCAGAAAGGTGTTCGATTGGCCTGTACGTGCCGGCGACAACAGGGAGGTGAACATCGTAGAAGTAGGCGACAGCGATACAGCTATCCCTATCATTCATAGCCGATGCACTTCTGTAGGGTTTGAGTTCCCGGAAGCAAAAGCTATCGATGATGATATACCAGTTGACCTTCTTGCAGACATCGCTACTAGTCTGAACGACGAGCTGAACGGCTATATTGGTGTCTATGCTGCAAAGTATAAGATTGCCTACAATGATGGAATTTTCATTCCTAAGGAGAATCCGTACGTATTCCGAGCAAAATCATATAAAGATGCATTGGATGAGGCGGAAGACTACATGCGTGTGTGGAATGACCATAATGGTTCTACCCTAAGACTCGTATCAGTCGAGAAGCAGACTGCTTCGGAAGGTTAAATTAGCGTTAAAAACGGCAAAGACGATGGTTTATATTATAAACTTTTCGTATCTTTGCCACTAGTAACCAAAATATTAGAATTATGACAGAAGAAATAAGAATCAAGACAAGAGATTGGGAGAGACTTCTGAGCTACACACAGCAGCAGAAGTACAAGACTGCCATCAAGCAGGGTTGGTTCGCCAATTATCACAGCAACGCCTGGAGGCATGACACGTTCTATGGCGCATACATCTGGAAATATCCGAAACTTATTAAGGTTGTAAGGATGTTCGAAGAGATGCTAGGACATAAGCCATTATGGGAAGACATCACCGACGACAATCTGCGCGACCTCTTCGAGAAGATCCAGGAGAACTACGCTCCTAACTCGGCAAGAACCGTATGTGCAACCATCAAGGCTGTGATACGTGAGAACGATGCTACCAGGGAAATCCCTAGTCCTACGTTCGGCAGAATACTTAGAGCGAAGGCTGTACCGGTCCAGTCTGTATATCTCTCTGATGAGGAGATAAACAGAATCATAAAGTACAACCCTCACGGGAAAACAAAAAGATATGTTCAGAGAATGTTTATCATGGAATGTCTCTGTGGCGCACGTTACAGCGACTGCCAGAGAATGACGGAAGAGAACATAGATGATACCGGACACTTCCTCGTCTATGTTACTCAGAAAACAAAGACCGAGGTAAGGGTTCCACTTCACAAGAAGCTCCGTCCGTTCCTCGTATGCGGTACTGGTGACGAGCCTCTTCCGGGTGAGATAGGTGAAAGGACGTTCAATAGAGCTCTCCGCGATATCTGTCGTGACTGCGGAATAGATACGAATACAAAGGTGTTCAAAGCCGGAAAGGAAGAGACAGGAAAGAAGTATCGGTTCGTATCATCCCATACCGGCAGACGCTCGTTCGCAACGAATCTCTCAAAGAAGGGAGTGCCTCTTGAGCAGATTGCCGTCATGATGGGACATACCAGTAACGGTATGCCGAATATCCAGATGACGCAGCGCTACATTGTCGGTAAGACCGAGATTGACAGCAATACACTGAGATTGTTCGGCGTCTATGAAGAAGACCTCGATAACGGTCTAGATGAGGATTAAGCTAAAACTGGAGGTGGTTAGCAGCCATCTCCTGCCATTGTTTAACCAATTAAAATAATGAATATGGTAGAAGATTATACAGAAGAAGAGTTGAATAAACTCATCAATGAGTGCCGGAAGAAGTACGAAAAGCTAGAAAAGGAGACCATTATGAAGGCTCTGACTGGCGAGATTGGTACGAACTCCGCAATGGTGGAAGAGTTGGAGATTCTCAACATCCACTATCACGATGAAATGGATGAGTACGATATCACTGCACCTGACCTGAATCCAGATCTTATCGATAACTTCAAGAGGGCAGAGCGTGATGGCAAGAACGTCATCTTCGAGGCACAGGAATATCTTAAGATCCTGGGAATGTGCGAGGAGATGTTCAACCAGAAGATGTGGGTCAACGAAGATGGCCACATATGCGATGAAGAAGGTAATAGACTTTCCGCCGACAGAGAGCATCGTGTTTTCGAAGTTGTTAAGTGCGGGAAATAAGATATTTCTAGTTTTTCATAGCTAGATTGTTTAAATGAGTGTCCTCTCTTGCCCGTGAGGGTAGGAGGGGATTTTTAAAAACGGCCCCGATTAGCCAAAAATAGGGAGCTTCGGCTCCTGCAATTAATAACCAAGCCCTACGCAACACGGTCAAGCGATAAGAATATGACAACAGAGAATTTAGTTACAGCCAGAAACAAGGTGGATAATGTTTATGAACTGATCAATGACTTGGTTAGTAATCATAGCATTGATATGCTTGACTTGGCGTACCCAAAGCACGGTGGAAAGCAAGACGCTGGCGCTGTTGCAGAGATGATGCTGCTCCGTCAGAGTGCGAACAGCCTGTCTGAAGCTTGCAGCTTCCTTGTCGATAGACTCACGGATGCTATTGGAGACGAAAATGAAGTAAAATAATAACCATTCAGCCCTCGCTATCACGGTCAAAGCAATCTTATGATAACAACTAATATCAAATTCAACCGGGTTGTTGCAAAGGAAAATTTCAACAACAACAGTATCGAAGAACTGAAGAACGCTATTGAGAGAGGCATCCTTAGCGAAACAGGTCTGATTGTTGCAAGTGACATGAAAAAGGCAAAAGAAATATTGAACCCCGATGGTAGTCTTGAGATACAGAAGACCGTTGCAGGAGAAGCTATTGCTTTCCTCGCTGATGAGACCGCAGTGTCGGTAAGACTTATCCAATACAACCCTCATGGTCTTTTAAAATTCGTCTACACGATAAAAGCAACGGAAATCTGATGTAAAACAACCCTTCAGCCCTCGACATCACGGTTAAGTCATTTCTATGAAGAAGATTTTATTTATGCTGATGTTTGCACTTGTAACGGCATCATCCTTCGCACAGGAGAAGCATCCTTACTACTGTACCATTAGCGGTACGTACAACCTGGCGATGAAGATCAGACTAGAACTTGAATGGGGCGAGCAGAAGCAGCCTGTAGCCCTCCGTAACGAGGAGGGAAAGAAGATTGAGTTCAATAACCTCACCGACATTCTCAACTACATGTCAGCGAGAGGATGGCAGTTCGTTACCGAATTGAATTATGACGGACACATACATTACCTTCTGAAGAAGGATGTCTCTTCCCCGGAGGAGGCAAAGCAAGGACTTCGCTTCGATACAGACAAATAGCAATACAACTAGCCGCTTATCCACTTACAGATAGGCGGCTATTTTATTAAGATAACCACCAAAAAAGCAACGAAAATCATACTTTTTTCTTAAACTACGTTAATTGTAAATATTCTGTACTTTAATGAATATTGCAATCAGCTGTTTTTGCTTCTCTTGAAACCTTTAGCTATACCAGTATCTTTAAAATGCTTGTCCTCACTTTTTACTTTAATAAGTACGGTTTATGGTGAAAACAGAACTATTGTACGGAATAGAAAATCGTAGTATCTTTGTAACGCAATTCAAAGGGTCAAGGTTTGATGCGCTCAATAAAATTGGATTCTCGTTCACATTGAGTGAACTTTAATCATAGAAGACTCCCTAAGCAGCTTGACCCTGTTTAGGGTTTCTTCGTTTATATAGTTATGCCAAAAGCATTAAACATCAGAGTTGATTTGGTAAGGCAATACGCTTGCGGTTACTCCAAGGTAGAAAGGAGTAAGCGTATGACAGTATTGTGCTTTGCAATCTGGTGTAAGATGCAGCATAGCAATTCCGTGATGTTCGATATGGGAACAAGGCAATTGATGAGTTCCCTTCGTATCGGACAACCGAAAGTTCAGCTCTTACTCAACGCCATCAAGACAGATGAATTATTCTCCGTACAGAATGATGGTCGCTTCATCGTTACATCATTCAAGGATAGTACGAGAAAGCGTAATAGGTATGGAAGGGCTTTCAAAGGCGCAAAGATGTTCACGCTAGAAGTGAACAAAGAATATACACTGAAGGATATATACAACAGGCTGAACGAACTCCTGTTTTTGTTTCAGATCGGTAGTGAAGAATCGAACAGCTCACACGTTAGTGGTAGAAAAATTGACAAGACTCGCTTGTGTCGGTCCAAATTCATTACGATCAAACAATTCCAGGTTGGAGTTGGAATGTCGCATGGTTCTGTAAGTGGTATAAAGAAGAGATTGAAGAAAAAAGAAGAAATCACATCGACCATAGCCGAACTGCACATGGCTGACAAGCGAGTGCCAGGGCAGGTTGAAAAGATGCTGTTGAGATTCGGCAGAAAGAACCCTACATTCGAGAAGGGAGACAACGTATATGTAGCAATTCCTTGCTCGTATGCCATCACAGACGAAAGCGCAAAAAGAAGCTGCGGCAGACACAAAATCTACGGATACGGAAGTAGAATGACGAAAAGCCAGAAAGGTTCTGAAACAGCAAGTAAAGGCATCCTCGTTCCATTGGATAATGGCTTCGGAATGCCTGATTAAATGCTAGTGTTTCTGTTTTTGACGTTTTCACACTATTAGTTAGTGGTAGTCTTATAGAATAGCTTCTAGTATACTAGCGTGCGTGTGGGAAAAAAAAGAAAAATAATAATTTAGTAGAGGAAATTATGGAGAACAATTATGTAGCCTATGTAAAGGCTGTAGGAAACTACGATGGCTCGGCCACAGGCGGGGCCTATATCATCCTTAAAGGGAAGGATACGTATAAAATCTCGTCGAAGGCACAGGTAAATACCATTGCCTACAAGATGGAGCTGCTGACTATAGTGTCGGTCGCCTGCTCTATTCCGGACGGAGGGTCTGTGGTGATATTCACCAACAACAAGATGCTCAGAAGTCTCAATAACCTTAGAGAGATTAAGGATGGTGCTAACTACCCCGAGTTGAAAAAACTATTCCTGGAGCAGAAGAAGCGCCTGAGAAGAGTAGATGTCGTGTGGCGCAAGAAGGATGGCGAGAACATCATGTTCAACTCCGTTACGGACCACGCAGAGCAGGTCTTCGAGGAGCTTTGCAGCAAGTGTAATATTGAAGATAAAAGACGTTAAACATTAGTTCTATGGCAAGAATAACAAGAAACAAAGCTGCCTTGATACTGGGAGTATCAAGGCAGACTATCAGCAACTACATCAAGGAAGGCATCCTTGGAAGCTACGTAGGCGAACACGGCATCCTCTATGTCAACAGCGAGGATATCGAGAAATATGCTCAGAAATACAAGATGATTGCAGCAAACGAGAAGATGATTGACGAGAAGCTCAAGGAAGTCGAGTATCACAAGCGCGCAATCAACGTAGAGCTCACTGAGCTGAGAGACAGAGCTACCGCAAACGGCAAGCTGGCTGCAAACGCCGTAGGCATGCTGTTCGGTGTAATCAATACAATGTCGCATCTTGGTGTATTACCGAATCTTACCTATCGTGAGTCCAGTCTTCTGAAGGACATAATTAACGGAATGACCTATGACGAGCTGTCAATCAAGTACGGCGTGTCTGCAACGAGAATCAGGCAGATAGCAGAAAAGACTTGCAACAAACTCACCTACAATGAGGATATTGTCATTGCTGAGCTCTCAACGAACAGAACCTTGCAGTATGAGGTTGAGCGCCTGAAGAATGTAATCAAGTCGCTACAGGTAAGCTTCGACGAATACCGGCGCGCGAAAGGAGACAAGCCTGTCAGTAGCGCAGTTCTTCCTCCGCTGATCCTTTCCAGGGATATAAATGACTGCGGATTCTCTGTCCGCATCCTGAATATGTTCAAAACCTTCGGCGTATATACTGTAGGTGACCTCGTCCGTAACTTCACCGGGCGGTCGGACTTGATGAAGGTCAGGAATCTCGGTAGAAAGAGCGTCTGGACTATCCTTGACTTCGTTGAGGAAAACAATCTCGACTTCAAGGAAAACGGAGAGTCTGAGGAAGACTTCTACATCAGACTCAATAACAAGTTGTCAAACCAAAAAGATTAAGTATATGAAAATAAGACTAAATAAGATTACTGACCGTCTGGAAATCAGAACCAAAAAGAGAATGATAGCCTTCAGTTGCGATATTCTGAAAGGTTCTTATTACCTAGTACCGACTGTAAGATTTGACGTCAGTAGGGCATACGGAGAGAAGAGCATCTGGTTCTTCTTCCTAGGTGCTTTTGTGTTGATTGATATTTTTAAAATAAAAGACTAAGTATATTTTTTTTTAATTTTTAAACATTATGAGTGTAAAAAACATTATTTTGGCATCAGTACTCGCAATAGTAGTACTCGCCGCAGGTTCAGTTATCGGTTGTTATTTCCATTACAACAACCAGGAAATCTCACTTCGCCAGCAGTCAGAGGCTCAGCGTGGCAAGATTGAGGGTGTTCACGACAAGATGTGGAAGGTTCTTCAGCAGAAGGCACAGGTTACGGATGAGTACAAGTCCGCATTCGAGTCCATCTATCCGAAACTTATCGAGGGCAGATACTCAAAGGGAGACGGTTCTCTTATGAAGTGGATCAAGGAAAGTAATCCTAACTTCGACGTTTCGCTATACAAGGACCTCATGCAGTCCATAGAGATTCAGCGCTCCGAGTTTCAGACATCACAGGAGAGAATGCTCGATATCATCCGTGAGCACGAGACGCTCGTGAAGACATATCCGGCGAAGTGGTTCATCTCCGATACAAAACCTATCGAATACAAGGTTATCTCCTCATCCAAGACAAAGATGATCATGCAGCTTGGAGAGGATAACGACGTAGACCTGTTCAAAAAATAACAGCTTATGGAAATATTCATATTTCTAATCCCATTCGTGGTTGCTGCTTTCCTGTTGATTTTCTTCAGGAAGCAGACCACATGGTGGGAATACGCAGTACTCATTGTTCCTTCCATCCTCATAGGCATCCTCATGGAGTTCGCGTTCAAGCAGTCAAATGCTGCTGACACGGAGTATCTTGGAAGCTACGTGACAAGAATCCGTCATTACGATGCCTGGAATGAGTACATACACCGCACGTGTACAAGGACCGTTGGAAGCGGAAAGAATCAACGTACGGAAACATACGATTGTTCGTACGTAGACAATCACCCTGAACGTTGGACTTATTTTGATGCTAGGAACAAGGAAGAATACTTCATGACCGACAACGAGTTTAATGTAGTCAGAAAGATTCTCGGAACCCAAAGCGTGTTCATTGATATGCACAGGGATTACTACACTAAGGATGGCGATGCTCAGGAATGGGCGTGGGATGGCTCCATTGAGAACTCGTACACATTATCTTCCGAGCACGATTATAAGAATAAAGTGAAAGCATCACGTTCTATTTTTAAGTTTGAGGATATAGATTATCAGCAGGCGCGAAATCTTGGACTGTTCGAGTATCCGGATATCGTTCTTTACGACCAGAATCCTGTTCTCGGACTGAAGATCCCGAAAAATCAGGAGAAGGCGATGAGATGGCTGAACGGATACTATGGCGAGCGGAAGCAGTTTAGGGTGTTCGTCCTGTTCTTTATGAACAAGCCGGAAGAAATCGTTGAAAAGCAGCGCTCATACTGGCAGGGCGGCAATAAGAATGAGCTTGTCGTGTGCGTTGGTATTGACAAAAACAAGAATGTCAAGTGGTGCAACGCATTTTCATGGTGTGATAGCCCGGTCGTAGGCGTTAAGAGTAGAGACTGGTTTATGAGCAATCCTGTAAATCTCGAAAAGTACGCCGAGTATATCGGTCCGATTGTAGAAAAGGAATGGCATAGAAAGAACTTCGAGGATTTTGATTATCTTACCATCGAGCTTACCGACGGGCAGTACTGGGCTATCATTGTTCTCCTGCTGATATTCAACATTGTAATGAGCTTCTGGATTGTAACCAATAATTATAAAAACGATTTGTAGCGTATGAAAGAAAGACTAAAAATGATTTTCGACCGCATCGACATCTTCGTCGTGTGCATTGTCTTCGGGTGCTGCCTCACTGTAGCGGAGGTATTCATAGGAACCTGGGGAGGGTTTGTTCTTTTGTTTATAATGACTTCCCTTATTACTGAAGTCTGCTACACCCTCCGCTGCAACGAGAAACTTGAAATAGAGCTGATAGAGACAAAGGAAAAGCTGAAGAAGGCTGAGAAAGAGTCGGATACTGCAATCCATCAGATCGTCAAGAAGAGTAGAATTATCCGATTCTACGTCTTACTGGAAATGTTGTGGAGGGAGAGATGGACATGCGAACACGCAAAGGTTAATTACTGCAAGCACAGGATAACATTGAGACAACTTATCGATGCGATGAATCATTCCGATAAGAGGTGTGATGAGATTTCCAATAAAATCTCTGAGCTTACCAAGGATTTGAACGAACTCGATAAATAGATACTTGTCATAAAACAACATTCCCCACGTCATTTCCTGATGGCGTGGGGATATTCTTTGTTAACCGTTTAGATAGTCGATGACTTTTCGGTTCGCCTCGTCTATCTTCTTATTGTCGAACTGAATATAGAGGTCGGTGGTGGATGAATCCCATTCACTATGACCCAGAGCCTTACCGATAACTTCCTTCGGGATATCAATACTCGCCGCTATGGTAGCCCAGCTTCTCCTGGCAGTATACCATACTATATCCTTATGAAGCGGCTTGATTTCCTTCTTGATTAAGGCGCCTCGCTTGTTTTTCTTCATTTCTGTTGGTCCGATTCTCTTCAGGTAATCACCAAGCGTTCTTCGGAAGCTTGATTCCTTCGCTCCGTCATCCAGGATACACAGAAGGTGCTTCTTTCCCTTATACTTCCTGATTATCTCCATCGCTTCCGGCTCAACCTTGATGTCGTAGAGCCTGCCGGTCTTGTTGCGCTTGTATTGAATGCGCCCTTTCTTGATGCAGTCGGCAGGAAGTTCGAGCAGGTCGGAGAGGTTGATGCCTATCAGATAGAACCCGAGCATAAACAAGTCACGGTACTTCTCCATAAAAGGTTCAACCGGGAAGTCGCGATACTCCCTCATCTCCTCGGCACTCAGATACAGGTACTGCTGACGCTCCGTCTTGATGGAGAACTTACGGAAAGGATATTTGGTGGTAATCTCGTTATCTATGGCCCAGTTGAACACCGTACGTATGTTTCTGAGGTCGATGGCTATTCCACCGCTCATGCGGCCTTTCAGGAGCTCATGCGCCTGGAATCTTTCGAGCCAGTCCCTGTCGATGCTGTCGAAGTCGGCATGCTCATCGAAGGATTCTATTCTCTTCCTTGTTCTTAGAAATATCTCCTTGGTGCTATCCTTAGCCTTAGTCTTGATGAACTCATCGATGTAGTAGAGGATATTCTTCTCTACAGATGCAGCCCTTCCGTTGATGATGGCTTTGATTTCGTCCTTCATCCTTGCTGCCGGAAGATCACCGTTCATATAGACATATTCTTCCACGGACGCAAATAGCCTTGCTAGCATGGCCGTCTTGGCTCTTGCGTTCGGAACACTCTTCGGGAATACCATCCCGCTGAACTTGACGGTACTCGTGATGCCGGTATAGACCTGGAATCTCTTTCCCTGATAACTGATGATGAAGAAAACCTTTAGGGACTTTCCTTCAACGTACGTCTTGATGCTATTCATACTTACTCACAGATTTTACTCACAATTTTTACTCACAACTCAATTTTACTCACATATTACTCACAAAACTACTCGCATTGGCGTACATTATGCACGATTTTGTACCTATTTTGTGGGTGAAAATGATGATTTTTGATTATGTTTTTATAGTGAAAAACGATGTAAGTGGCTGATTATCAATACTTGAGCGAGATACGGGAGTCGAACCCGCCTCACAGGCTTGGGAAGCCCGTGCACTACCGATGTGCTAATCTCGCGAAGGAAAATACTAACTCCTTTCACAAGAAAGAGCCACGAGCGGGACTCGAACCCGCGACCCACGCATTACGAATGCGTTGCTCTACCAACTGAGCCATCATGGCTTTTTGCCCTAAAGCAGATGCAAAGGTAATGAATATTTTTTGAAATAAGAAATTATTGCCTAAACTTTTCTTGTGGTTAACTCTTATTAACTAAAGTTCGTTGGTTGCTATACCGGGTTCATCATAAAAGAGGGACTATCGTCAGTGGATAGTCCCTCTTCTGATTATAGTTTCTTGAATGTCAATTCTTCTTTTTTCGAATTTTTGCCTACTGAGATGGTGTCGCCTGGCTTCATTGTGCCATCGAGTAACATCTCGCAAACGGAATCTTCGATGTAGGTCTGGATGGCGCGGCGGAGTGGGCGGGCACCAAACTGCACATCGTATCCCTTCTTGGCTACCATCTCCTTTGCCTTTTCGGTAATCTGGAAATGGAATCCCAAGTCTTCTATTCTCTTGACCAGTCCTTCCAGGTCGAGGTCGATGATGCGCTTGATGGCATTGAGATCCAACTGGTCGAAGGTGATGATGTCATCGAGGCGGTTCAGGAACTCTGGAGCAAACTGCTTGCTCAGACTCTTCTGGACGATGCTGCGGGCATACTCCTTGTCTTTTTCGTCCATCGCCAATCCGCCTTTTATACCTGCAGAAGTAAAGCCGACGCCTCTGCCGAAATCTTTCAGCTGGCGGGTTCCTGCATTAGAGGTCATGATGATGATGGTGTTGCGGAAGTCGATGAGTCGGCCGTTGCCATCGGTAAGTCTGCCTTCGTCGAGTACCTGTAAGAGCAGGTTGAATATCTTGCTGTTGGCTTTCTCTATTTCGTCGAGCAATACGATGCTGTATGGTTTGCGGCGTACCTTTTCGGTCAGCTGTCCACCTTCGTTATAGCCTACGTATCCTGGAGGCGCACCTACCAGACGTGAGGTGTTGAAACTCTCGGAGAATTCGCTCATGTCTATTCTGATGAGTGAATCTTTCGAACCAAACATTTCCTCGGCAAGTTTCTGGGCAAGATAGGTCTTACCTACACCTGTAGGACCCAGGAACATGAATACGCCAATAGGATGGTTAGGGTCGCGCAAGCCTACACGGTTCCTCAGAATGGTCTTTACCATCTTGTTGATGGCATTATCCTGAGCAATCACCTTGTGCTTCAGGTTGTGTTCCAGATCTTTCAGACGTTTGCTTTCACCCTCTGCCATGCGTTGAGCCGGTACGCCGGTCATCATGCTGATAACGTTGGCAATGTCTTCGGCTGTCACCTCAACATATTCGCCAATCTCTCCCTGCTGCCATTGCGCCTTCATGTCCTCAATCTCTTTCTCGATCTTGGTCTGGGCATCTCTGCATGAGGCTGCCATCTCGAAGTTCTGGTTTGCTACAGCCTGCTGCTTCTTGCTGATTATCTTTTTCAGTTCTTTTTCCAGCTTGATATATGGAGCAGGAACACTTGCATTATTAATATGTACGCGCGAGCCGGCTTCATCTATCACGTCGATAGCCTTGTCTGGGAAGTGGCGGTCGGTGATATAGCGCTCTGTCAGTTTGACACATGTCTCGAGAGCCTCGTCTGTATATCTCACACAGTGATGCTTCTCGTAATGTTCCTTGATGTTGTGCAGTATCAGCAGGGTCTCTTCGCGTGTAGTTGGTTCAACGATAACCTTCTGGAAACGGCGCTCCAAGGCTCCGTCCTTCTCAATGCTCTTGCGATACTCATCGAGCGTGGTGGCACCGATACACTGGATGATACCTCTTGCCAGGGCTGGTTTCAGAATGTTGGCTGCATCCATGCTTCCTTCGCCGGAACCGGCGCCTATCATGGTGTGAATCTCATCTATGAAGATGATGATCTCCGGATGGTCCTCCAGTTCCTTGATGACATTCTTGATGCGCTCTTCAAACTGTCCGCGGAATTTGGTTCCTGCAACGATGGCAGTCAGGTCGAGACTTACCAGACGCTTGTTGAAGAACATAGGTGATGTTTCCTGGTTGTTGATGAGTTGTGCCAGTCCTTCTACGATGGCACTCTTTCCTACGCCCGGTTCACCTATTAATACTGGGTTGTTCTTCTTTCTGCGACCCAAAATCTCGAGCACACGCTGAATCTCCTTCTCTCTGCCCACGACAGGATCCAATTTTCCATCGGCTGCAGCCTTGGTCAGGTCGAAACTGAATTTGTCGATGGTAGGGGTACTGCTCTTTTTGCGTGGAGTCCCATTTGAACGGGTAGACAGTCTCATCGGGTTCTGGTCCTTTTCCATATCGAATGGCTCTTCGTCAGTTTCCATCATGTCGTTCTGCTCGTTGTAGTCATCTTCTGCTTCTATTCCACCAGCCATCTCCAGGCTCTCTGCTTCCTCCTGCCTGTCAGCATCAGGGGTTTCTGAATCTGGTGTTTGGGGTTCCATTTTGAAATCCTTCGGCTCTTCTGTCTTCTGCTCATCATCCTTGTCAGTAGGATAGAGCATTTCGATGGCACGGTCGTAGCTTAAGCCCAGTTGACTCAGCCAGTTGGCTACAGGGTTCTTGTCATTTCTCAAGATGGCAAGCAGCAGATGTCTTGGCTCTACAATCTTGGAGTGCTCGTAGTTGTTTGCCTCGCGGATAGAGTCTCTGATAATGCTGTCTGTTATCTGGCTGAATGGGATGTGGCTGTTCTCCTTCACGTTATCGGCAGGAGTTTCTTCCACACGCTTTTCCAGTTTGCTGTTAAGGACTCCGCTGAAAGCCATCGGACTGATGTCTGCGCCCTTCAGGAGCTTGTTGACATCGCTGTCGTTCTGGCTGATCAGACTCAGCATCAGATGCTCCACGCTGATTTCTCTTCCCAAGGTGCGTGCTGCTTCTTTGCTACTTCTGTTCAGTATGTCCTGTATATGTGAAAACGGATTTATCATATTTGCTTATATTTTAAAAAAAACTCAGTGCAAAAGTACACATTATTTTCAATAATAGCAAATGATATGCCAACTTTTTTGCATTGTTAAAATACAAATAATGCTAAAATAATGCGATTTTTCGTCTCTAAAGCGTTTTAGTATCATTTTTTTTTGTATCTTTGTCGGGAATTTCAAAAGGGTAAAACGGCTTAGAACGCAAGGAAATGCCCTTAAACGCGATTTCCGGATGGAAAACAGACGTTTTGAAAGTAACGAATAAACAATAATACATTAATATAAGAAATGGACGAAAATCAGACAATGGATCATGATAGAATCATGAAGATCAACATTGAGGAGGAGATGAAGTCGAGCTACATCGATTATTCGATGTCAGTTATCGTGGCTCGTGCCCTCCCTGATGTACGTGATGGTTTCAAGCCTGTGCACCGCCGTATTCTTTACGGTATGCTCGGTATTGGAAACACCAGTGACAAACCTTATAAGAAATGTGCGCGTGTTGTTGGTGAGGTGCTCGGTAAGTATCACCCTCACGGCGACTCTTCTGTTTACGGCGCTCTGGTGCGTATGGGACAGGAGTGGAACATGCGTTATACCTTGATTGACGGACAGGGTAACTTCGGTTCTGTTGATGGTGACTCTCCTGCTGCCATGCGTTATACAGAGTGCCGCCTCTCCAAGATGGGTGAGCATATCATGGATGACCTTGACAAGGAAACGGTTGATATGACCAACAACTTCGATGATACCCTGCAGGAACCTACCGTGATGCCTACCAAGATTCCTAATCTTCTGGTAAATGGTGGTAACGGTATTGCAGTAGGTATGGCTACCAATATGCCTACCCACAACCTGGGTGAGGTAATTGACGGTTGCTGTGCATATATCGATAATCCTGACATCGACACCGATGGATTGATGCAGTATATCCCTGCTCCTGACTTCCCAACCGGTGCTACCATCTATGGTATCCAGGGAGTGAAGGATGCATACGAAACGGGTCGAGGCAGAATCGTGGTTCGTGCCACTGCTGAGATTGAAAGTGGTGAAAACCATGATAAGATTGTTATCACCGAGATTCCTTATGGTGTTAACAAGGAGCAGCTCGTGATGGCTATTGCTGACCTTGCCAAGGAAGGCAGAGTAGATGGCATTGCTAATGTAAACGATGAGTCTGGCCGTCAGGGTATGCGTATCGTTGTTGATGTGAAGCGTGATGCCAATGCTAATGTTCTTTTGAACAAACTCTTTAAGCTGACAGCTCTTCAGAGTTCATTCTCAGTGAATTGCATCGCTCTTGTTAATGGCCGTCCACGTCTTTTGAGCTTGAAGGAGTGTGTGAAGTATTTCGTAGAGCATCGTCATGATGTTACGATCCGCCGCACCCAGTTCGAACTGAAGAAGGCTCAGGAGCGTGCTCATATTCTCGAGGGCTTGATCATTGCTTGCGACAACATCGACGAGGTGGTACATATTATCAGAGCCAGCAAGACTCCTTCTGATGCCCAGCGCAACTTGGAGAAGCGCTTCGAACTCGATGAACTTCAGAGTAAGGCCATCGTGGATATGCGCCTCAGCCAGTTGACAGGCTTGCGTCTGGAACAGTTGCACAATGAATTCAACGAGTTGATGAAGACCATCGACTACTTGAACCAGATTCTGAACGATCCTGAGCTCTGCAAGAAGGTAATGAAGGATGAACTCAACGAGGTGAAGGAGAAGTATGGTGACGCACGTCGTACCATGATTAAGCCAGATGACCATGAGTTCAATCCAGAAGATTTCTATCCAAACGACCCAGTGGTTATCACCGTGAGTCATCTCGGATATATCAAGCGCACCCCATTGTCAGAGTTCCGTGAGCAGGCTCGTGGTGGAGTAGGTTCTAAGGGTGCCCGTACCCGTGATAAGGACTTCACCGAGTATATCTATCCTGCTACTATGCACCAGACCATGCTGTTCTTCACCAAGAAGGGCCGCTGCTACTGGTTGAAGTGTTACGAGATTCCTGAGGGCGACCGCAATTCCAAGGGGCGTGCCATCCAGAACCTCCTCAACATCGAGAGCGATGACCAGGTGAATGCATTCCTCCGCTTGAAGGGATTGAATGATGCAGAGTTCATCAACAACCATTATGTAGTCTTCGCTACCAAGAATGGTACCGTAAAGAAGACCTGTCTGGAGGCATATTCCCGTCCACGTGCCAATGGTGTGATTGCTATCAACATCGTAGAGGGCGATGAGGTGGTAGATGTTCGTCTGACAAATGGTCATAACGAGCTGATTATTGCCAACCGCAATGGTCGTGCTGTCCGTTTCGACGAGAACGAGATCCGTACAATGGGCCGTACGTCTACCGGTGTTCGTGGTATGCGCCTCGATGAGGGTAATGATGCTGTAGTAGGTATGATTGTTGTCAACGATCCTGAGAAGGAAACCGTGATGGTAGTGAGCGAGCAGGGTTATGGTAAGCGTTCTGATGTACTCGATTACCGCGTTACCAAGCGTGGCGGTAAGGGTGTGAAGACACTGAATATTACCGACAAGACCGGTCGACTGGTAGCTATCAAGAACGTAACCGATGATAACGACCTCATGATTATCAACCAGAGTGGTATCGTAATTCGTCTTGCCGTAGCTGATTGCCGTGTCATGGGCCGTGCTACTCAGGGTGTCCGCCTCATCAATCTTGCTAAGAAGAATGATGTCATTGCCAGCGTATGCAAGGTGATGAGTTCAGAGCTCGAGGCTTCTGTAGAAGAGGAGAGCCGTTCTGCCTGGGCTAAGAAGAGCGAGGAGATAGAGAATGATACCGTAGGTGCCAAGACTGCTGAAGAGGCTGCTGAGGCTCATCTCGCTGACGAAGCATCTGAAGCAGATGATACCGATTCGGACAACGTAGATTTCGAATAAAAGAAAAGACGCGTAAAAAATAAATAACAACAACTTTTAAACTCATTAAGAAAAATGAAAAAGTTTTTAGTAGCTGCAATGATGGTACTAGGTGCCACATCAGCATTCGCAGGCGACAGTGACGCTCTCAAGGCTGTCATGAAGGCTAAGTCTTATGCCGAGGCTGAGGCTTTGGTTAAGCAGAATTTGGGTCAGATGGCTAACGATGCAGAGAAGGCCAAGGCTTACAACAAGCTCGTTGATCTCGCTATGAAGCAGTTCAACGACCAGCAGAGCATCCAGCAGACCAATCAGATCATGAAGAAGAACGACCCGGTTGACGAGGCTGCTATGTCTGAGGGCGCATACAATGCATTGATCAATGCTATTGAGTGCTACAAGTACGACCAGCTTCCTAACGCTAAGGGTAAGGTTGCTCCTAAGTTTAACAACAACGCTAGCCGTGTATGGGGTGCTCGCGTTCAGCTCGTTAATGCGGGTCAGACTGCAGCCCAGAACAATAAGGCTGATGAGGTATTGAAGTATTGGGGTGCATTCCTAGATACAGACAATGAGCCTCTCTTCGCTTCTGTAGACCAGAAGCAGAAGGATGGCGAGAAGGAGTATATCGGTCAGGTTGCTCTCTTTGCAGCCCGTTATGCATACCAGGCTAAGGATGCTGCCCGTTGCGAGAAGTATTGCGACATCGCCATGAAGAGTGAGAAGGAGGCTAAGGATGCCCTCAACCTCAAGCTCTATGTGATGAAGGACGGCTTGAAGACTCACGAGGATTCTCTTGCCTATGTTAACAAGCTCAAGGATATCTTTGCAAAGGACGAGACCAATGATGTTGTTCTCGATGGTTTGAACTCTATGTACTCTTCATTGAAGATGGAGAAGGAGCAGACTGAACTTTTGGACGCAGCTATTGCAAAGAACCCTAACAACTTTGTAGCTCTTGCCAACAAGGGTATGATGTATATCCAGAAGAACGATGCAGACAACGCTATCAAGTGTTTGAAGCAGGCTCTTGCTGCAAAGGAGGATAACGTAGTTGTTCTTACTTATCTGGGTGCTTGCTACAACAGCAAGGCTGGTAACTTGCAGGATCCTAACGGCCGCAAGGTTGTTTACCAGGAGGCTATCAAGGTTCTCGACAAGGCTAAGCAGCTCGATCCAGAGAAGGCTCAGGCTAACTGGGGTTACACCCGTTACCAGGCTTACTATGGCTACTATGGTCCTAATGCACCTGAGACCAAGCAGGCTGAGGCTGAGAGCAAGTAAAGTTTAAGCTTCAAATAAGTATTTGATTCTCATAGGGGGATGTCACCTAGTGTGGCATCCCTTTTTTTTGTTTCTTTGACATAGGGTTGTTCCGGTAAAATAACAAATAGAACTGTGTTTTTAGTGGCTAAATGATTGATAAAAACATCAGCGAGTAATGTTGGTTTGCTATAGGCGTCCATCAGCTGGTCTACGCATGCACAACAGGTGTTGTGCGAGCGCATATCAGCTGTTATGCAAGCGCACAACAGCTGTTGTGCGGCCTACGGAGTTAACTTCTCCGATAACCTATAGTATCTTTTCCGACAACTTCATCTGTCTTTTCCGGCAACTTCTTCCGTATTCTGCGATTGTATCTTACGCATTATCCTTTGATATCATACGCTTGCGTGTATTTAATAATGCAATAATACTAATAATCCGCTGAAAATCAAAGGAAATACCAGCTTTTTTGTAGATTTGCCTGAAAATATTTGGTATTTTGAAAACTTCTGTGTAATTTTGCATGAAATAAGTGATATTCGGTATTTAGAAAGCAAATTTTTAAAAAGGAGTTTGTATGACAGCATTAAATATACAAGCAGCACAGAATGATATTATTCGTCAGGTGCTTAATACACA